>Ga0306872_100144_pt1 | contig 30852 bp, 24 predicted proteins | sample AntRauMeHopE1498_FD_190455 | JGI IMG/M metagenome (GOLD analysis project Ga0306872, IMG submission 190455) | Saline lake microbial communities from Rauer Islands, Antarctica - Metagenome Hop E1 #498 (v2) (version 2) | ecosystem: Environmental > Aquatic > Non-marine Saline and Alkaline > Saline ...
CAGCGTAGGTAGCCCCGCCAAACCAAGTTAAGCCATTGCCGCCCTGCCCGCCGTTCATACCTGAACCCGATTGTCCGACCGCGCTCGCACCGCCACCACCACCAGCAGCGTCCCCGATGTTGGAAGTCCAGGTTCCCCCAACGTTCCCACTTCCTCCGAAAGTACTGAGGGCTGAGCCTCCGGGATTGTTTCGTCCACCGCCGCCAGACCCGCCAGCCCCGCCTCGCACATTCCCCCCAGCGCCGCCGCCGCCACCAAGTGCTGTTTCGCCAGCGAACGTACTGTTCGAACCGTTCGTACCGGAGTTGTTTCCACCCGACGCTCCGGCCGCCCCACCAGCCCCGACGACCACTTGGTACGTGGTGGCAGCAAGAGTCGCCGTTACAGCTACGTACCGGCCGGCACCGCCGCCACCGGCCCCAGAAGAACTAAAAGTCATCGAGGTTCCACCACCGCCACCACCGGCTACAACCAGCACTTCGACGTCAACACCAGCCGTGACCACCAGGTCGCCCGAACTGGTGAACGTGTGAGCCCTGTACGTAACGCCACCTTCCTCGTATTCAGTTATAGACCCTCCGGTTGCAATCGGTATTGAAATCGGTATTGCAAAATGACCGCTACAAACTCCCTCCTGGGGATTATTGTTGATGCTGGAGACATGGTAGGCTTCTGCGCCATCTGTAGTAGCGGTCAAACAATATGTGCTTCCGTCTGAGGTATACTGGTACACCGTCGTATTGCTTTTCTTTAGGTCGCTTGCGTTCGCAGGATAACTGCCGGTATCAACCTGGACTAGCCCTAGCTGCGTGACAGCTTGGCGCAGGTCGTACTGGAGAACCGCGCTACGAGCCTGGTTTTGGACACCGTTGTAGGCAACAAACGTAATGGCTGCCAGGATACCGATGATAACAATGACGATGATGAGTTCGACGATGGTGAAGGCCGAGGAAGAAGCGCGGCGCTGCGACGTTTGGCCTTGAGTGGTGCGTATTGCTTTCTCATGTAGCTGTTTTACGTTACTCATATTCGGTACCTTTACTATAGATCTATAGATGAGGTGGAAAATTTTCTGGTGTAGAGGTTATGTTCGTTTTATAGTGCTTACGTATTATTATACTTGTTTTATATTTGGTAACAAGCCCCGTACTAGCAAACAAAAAAGACCCTCTGTAATTGGTGGGCGATGAGGGACTCGAACCTCCGACCTCGTCATTATCAGTGACGCGCTCTAACCAGCTGAGCTAATCGCCCATATTACAGAAAGTCTATTTGTTAAATTTTCTGGTGGAGTGATTCAGACTTTCGCCTGATTCACCCCGTACTACAATGCAACTGTGGTGGAGCGTCGGGGACTCGAACCCCGGACCCCCTGCTTGCAAAGCAGGTGCTCTAGCCAACTGAGCTAACGCCCCACGTGTCAGAACTCTGACCAGTTTAGCTCAAAAAAGCCTTTTTCGCAAGAGGTCGCGGCGGCGCGATGATAATAGGGTAAAACAAAAAACCCCCAGCTTTCGCTAGAGGATTCTCTATTTTAACAACTTAGTAGTGCAAACAATGTATCATCGAAAGTCTATTTATCGAGATTTCTTTGAACTTAGTCTTGTTCCAGTTAGATAAATCTAATTGGAACTACATGAGTAAGTAAGTTCAGCTCACTCAAAAGACCGACCTAGCTTCAGTAGTTGCTTGCGCGAACTACTGGCATAACTCTCCCTAGAAAGGAGGTAATCCATCCGCACCTTCCGGTACGGATACCTTGTTACGACTTAACCCCAATCATGCCCCCCACCTTAGGCCGACGAATCGGACTTCGGGTGTTGGTCACTTTCATGGTTTGACGGGCGGTGTGTACAAGAGCCGGGAACGTATTCACCGCAGCTTGCTGATCTGCGATTACTAGCGATTCCAACTTCATGGAGGCGAGTTTCAGCCTCCAATCCGAACTGGGACCAGTTTTGATGCGATTTGCTTCACCTCGCGGCTTCGCAGCGCATTGTACTGGCCATTGTATTACGTTTCTAGCCCAGGGTGTAAGCGTAATACTGACCTGACATCATCCCCTCCTTCCTCCCCGTTGCCGGGGCAGTCTAATTAGAAAAATACAACTAATTACAAGGGTTGCGCTCGTTGATGGACTTAACCAAACATCTCACGACACGAGCTGACGACGGCCATGCAACAGCTGTCACCAAGTTCAATAAAGCACTCTCGCCTTTCGGCAAAATTCTTGGGATGTCAAACCCTGGTAAGGTTCATCGGTTATCATCGAATTAAAGAACATAATCCACCGCTTGTGCGGCTCCCCGTCAATTCCTTTATGTTTTAGTCTTGCGACCGTACTCCACAGGCGGGATACTTAACGCGTTAGCTTCGCTACTGGGGGGGTCGATACCCCCAACAGCTAGTATCCATAGTTTACGGCGTGGACTACCCGGGTATCTAATCCGGTTCGCTCCCCACGCTTTCGTGCCTCAGTGTCAGAAATGGTCCAGTAACCTGCCTACGCCATTGGTGTTCCTTCTAATATCTACGGATTTCACTCCTACACTAGAAATTCCAGTTACCTCTACCATTCTCGAGTCTGCCAGTTTGAATAATAGTCTGAACGGTTGAGCCGCCAGATTTCACTATTCACTTAACAAACCACCTACGCAACTCTTTACGCCCAGTCACTCCGGATAATGCTTGCACCCTACGTATGACCGCGGCTGCTGGCACGTAGTTAGCCGGTGCTTATTCATAAGTTACCGTCATATTCTTCACTTATAAAAGCAGTTTACGACCCGAAGGCCTTCATCCTGCACGCGGCGTTGCTCCATCAGGCTTTCGCCCATTGTGGAAGATTCCTCACTGCTGCCTCCCGTAGGAGTCTGGACCGTGTCTCAGTTCCAGTCTGGCTGGTCATCCTCTCAGACCAGCTAACGATCGTCGGCTTGGTGAGCCATTACCTCACCAACTACCTAATCGTACGCAGGCCACTCCCAAAGCGGATAAATCCTTTAATCCGAAGATCATATGCGGCATTAGCTACCCTTTCGGGCAGTTATTCCTCACTTTGGGGCATGTTCCCACGCGTTACTCAGCCGTCCGCCGCTCGTCAGCAAGTAGTAAACTACTCCTGTTACCGCTCGACTTGCATGTGTTAAGCACGCCGCCAGCATTCATCCTGAGCCAGGATCAAACTCTCCATAAAATGTGTTTCTATTTCAAAACACACGACTCGATAAACATAATTAACTGACGATGATAATTTTCAACGCACATCATACAAAGCACAAGTGCTGGGTACAATCTTTGTTAGAAAATATGTTTGCACTACTAAATTGTCAAAGATCGTGTCCTTGCTTTTGCTCAACTCCACTAGTTGCAACATTTTTTGAGCCGCTATGCGACTAGACTCTGATAAATATACACGCTCTCTGTTATAGAGTCAAGTCTTTCCTATGAATTAGCTGTCGCGAAAAATACTACAAGAGCCACGCTGATACCCCAAATTGTCCCAACAATGACTTCAAGCGGCGTATGCCCCTTGGCGACCCGTGGCGCAACTATCTTTCGTTTGATTTCGGTGAAGTAGGCCAGTAGAGCTGCGCCTTGCTCACCAGAAGAGCGCCGCACCATTACCGCGTCGTACATCACCACTGCCGAAAAGATGGCGGCCAGGGCAAATAATCCAGAATCAAAACCGTCAACTAGCCCAATCATCGTTGTAATTGCAACTACGGTCGCCGTATGAGCACTGGGCATATCACCAGAGAGATAGAGCAACTTAACGGCCGAAAAGCGCTTGGCCCTTAGGCTGGCGATAACGTATTTTGCCAACTGGGCCGATAGCCAGGCGATGACGCCGGCAACCAGGTAGATTGACAGCCCCGCCTCCATTATTATGCCTCAGCTTCTTCGTCTAAGTCTTCAACTGGCTGGTCGGGCACAAACCCGAACGACGAGACCTTATCACCTTCAGCAGTGCGCATAACCCGGACTCCCTGAGTGGTACGGCCGAGCGTCGGGATGTCCTTAAGACCTACTCGTATCGCCTGCCCTTTGCTTGAAATGAGCAGCAGTTCGTTAATGTCTGGCATCAGCGATCTTACTGCCACGATTGGGCCAGTCTTGGCCGTCACAATTGCCGCTTTTATACCTACGCCGCCTCGCTTGTGTGAGGGGAAGTGAGAGGCTTTAGTAATTTTACCGTAGCCATTTTCGCTAATCACCACCAACGTACCTTCGTTGTTGCGCACAATATCCATGCCGATAACGCGGTCGTTTGGCCGCAGTCGGACACCGCGGACGCCGCGAGCCGCCCGGCCCATTGGTCGGGCATCGACTTCGCTAAATCGAATAGCTTGTCCGGCTGAAGTCGACACGATGACGTCATCTTGACCGGTGGTCTTCTTGATCCAGCGAAGTTCGTCGCCTTCGTCGAGCTTGATGGCGATTAGGCCGTTAGTACGAATGTTGGCGTAGTCTTTAAACGGTGTTTTCTTGACGGTACCGTAAGTGGTTGCCATGAACAGGTAGCCGTCTTCACCATCGTCTTTACCGTGCTTAATAATAGAGGTTATCTTCTCTTCAGGCTGCAATGCAAGTAGGTTGACTGCCGCTACGCCCTTGGCTACCAGTGAGGCCGCCGGCACTTCGTAAGCCTTCAGGCGGAAGATTCGTCCCCTGTTGGTAAAGAACAGTAGGTAGTCGTGGGTGCTGGCCGGAATCAACTGGTCGATCACATCAGCTTCTTTAGTGGTCATACCGCGCTTGCCCTTGCCGCCGCGGTGCTGGCGTCGATATTCACTAACTAGCGTTCGCTTAATGTAATTTTCGGTGGTGAGTAGTATGACTGAATTCTCTTCAGGAATCAGCTCTTCGTCACTAAACTTGCCAAGCTCATAATTAATCATCTCGGAACGGCGAGCGTCACCGTACTTTTCTTTCATTTCAATCAGATCGGCTTTAATAATCTTCAAAATTTCATGCTCATCGGCCAAAATTGCTTCGAACGACGCAATCATAGAGAGCAGCTCGGCCAGTTCGTTCTCGATAGACGCCCGCTCTAGTCCGGTCAGGCGGCGAAGTTGCATAGCCAAGATAGCTTTAGCTTGAATATCACTGAGCTTAAATTCTTTGATCAAGTTCTTTTCGGCTTCTTCGCTGGTTTTGCTAGCCCGGATGATGCGAATCACCTCATCAATGTGGTCAAGGGCAATTTTGTAGCCCTCTAGAATGTGGGCCCGTTCTTTGGCTTTACGTAGTTCGTACTCAGTCCGGCGACGAACCACCACTTGACGGTGCTTAATGAACTCAGAAAGAATTTCGCTAAGGCCAAGCACTCTCGGCTGGATACCATCGATCAAGGCCAGCATGTTGAAGTGGAACGATGTCTGTAGAGACGTCAGCTTGTATAGTTGGTTGAGCACTTTTTTGGGATACGAGTCCTTCTTCAGCTCAATCACAATCCGGACTTTGCCGCGGGCGCTTTCGTCACGCAGATCAGAGATCTGAATCTTTTTTTCTTTATATAGATCAGCAATTTTTTCGATTAAAGAGGCTTTGTTAACCGCGTACGGCATCTGAGTGACGACAATTTGGTGTCGACCTTTTTTAGTCTCTTCAATGTCGGCAACTGCCCGAATCGTGACGCTGCCGCGACCTGTTTGGTAGGCCTGCTTCATGGGTGCGCCGCCGTAAACGACCGCTCCAGTTGGAAAGTCGGGGCCCTTGACGTGCTTCAGTAAATCGTCAATCGTCGCGTTGGGGTTGTCGATCAGCTCGATGGTGGCGTCAACTAATTCGCCGAGGTTGTGCGGCGGAATACTGGTGGCCATACCAACGGCAATACCAATTTGGCCGTTGAGCAGCAAGTTGGGAAGCTTGGCCGGAAGAACGCTCGGTTCTTGCTCGGAGCCGTCGTAGTTATCGCGAAAATCGACCGTATCTTTTTCAAGGTCATCAAGTAGTTCATTGCCTGCCCGGCCTAGCCGTGCTTCGGTATAACGACTAGCGGCTGCTGGATCGCCGTCCATTGAGCCAAAGTTTCCTTGGCCTTGTACCAGTGGATAGCGCATCACCCAATCTTGTGCCAAGCGGACCATTGAGTCGTAAATTGAGCTGTCACCGTGCGGGTGGTACTTACCCATTACTTCACCGGCAATACGAGCTGACTTGGCGAACTTGCCGCCTGGTCGTAGGCCTTGTTCGCCCATGGTGTAAAGAATACGGCGGTGCACCGGCTTCATACCGTCACGTACGTCAGGCAAGGCGCGGTCAATGATGACACTCATTGAATAACGGAGGAAGCTGTCTTCCATGACGTCTTCAACAGTCCGATGCTCTAGCGTCTTAGAGTGAGTCTGTTCCGGCATCACAACGATGTCATCTTCGAGTGGTGTTGTAATTTCGTCATCCATATTAAATATCCAGCTCCTCAAGGTTTACATCTTTGGCACGCGATTGAATGAAGCTTTTTCGTAGGCTAACTTCGTCGCCCATGAGCTTGGTAAAGATAGCGTCGGCTTTCTCTGCATCTTCGACTTTTACCTGAATCAGCACGCGGTTCTCTGGGTTCATAGTGGTTTCCCACAACTGGTCGGCGTCCATCTCACCAAGGCCCTTGTAGCGCTGTATATCGCTCAGGCCGGCCTGCTTTAAGACGCTGTCTTCCGGGTTTACGCCCGTTCCGGCAGCTTTGCGAGCGGCAATTAATTCGTTAATCTTATCGTCGCGCTCTTCGTCGCTGTAGGCGTACCATCTTTTTGTGCCACCGGCCTTCAGAAGGAACAGCGGTGGTTTGGCCATATAGATGTGTCCCCCATCGACGACTTCTTTCATGTAACGGAACAAGAAGGTCAAAAGTAGCGTTGAAATGTGGCTGCCGTCGACGTCGGCGTCGGTCATAATAATGATGCGGTGGTAGCGTAGACCACCAATGTCGAACTGGTCGCCGATGCCAACACCAAGCGCTTTAATAAGGCTAACGATTTCGTTGTTGCCAAGCATGCGATCAAGACGGGCCCGTTCGACGTTCAGCACCTTACCACGCAGCGGCAAAATAGCCTGGGTCTTAGAGTCACGGCCAGACTTGGCTGATCCGCCGGCCGAGTCACCCTCGACAATATAGATTTCGGAGGCCGCCGGGTCTTTGCTTGAGCAGTCGGCTAGCTTACCGGGCAGGCTCAGGCCATCAAGCGCACCTTTGCGGATCACGTTATCGCGGGCAGCGCGAGCGGCTTGGCGAGCGCGAGCAGCCAGCAGCGACTTTCCAATAATTTTTTTGGCGATTGCCGGGTTTTCATCGAGGTAATAGGCAAAATACTCGGTCATAACCTGCTCTACGTAACGACGCACCTCGGGGTTACCTAGCTTATTCTTAGTCTGGCCTTCAAACTGCGGGTCGGGCATCTTCACCAGAATAATCGCTGTTAGGCCTTCGCGAATGTCATCACCGCTCAGATTGTCTTCTTTTTCTTTCAAAAAGCCACTCTTACGGGCGTACTCATTAATAACGCGGGTCATAGCTGAACGGAAACCGATAAGGTGAGTACCGCCATCGGGGGTAAGGACGTTGTTCGCAAATGGTTTTACGATTTCAACAAAAGTCTCGTTATATTGAATAGCCACTTCAACCATAGAGTCTTCAACTTGCTTTTCAACATAGAACACTTCGTCGGACAGCACTTCTTTACCAATATTAAGGTGTTTAACGTAGCTTTGAATACCACCCTCGAAGTAGAATGAGGCTCGTTCGCCGCTGCGCTGGTCTGTCACACACACCGATACACCTTTGGTGAGGTAGGCCTGGTGACGTAAGTAGTTAACGATCCAATCGTAATCAAAGGTAACCGTTTCTTTAAAGATGGTTGGGTCGGGATAGAACGTTACGGTTGTACCATTGACTCGGTCGGTCTTGCCAAGCTTTTTGAAGGGCACTTTGGTAGCGCCGCGTTCAAATTCAATCCGGTAGAGCTCGCCGTTCTTCACCACTTCGGCGACCATCAAAGTAGACAGGGCGTTGACCACGCTTGATCCGACTCCGTGTAGGCCGGAAGATACTTTGTAGCCGCCGCCACCGAACTTACCACCGGCGTGGAGGACTGTTAATACGGTCTCAAGAGTGCTGAGGCCGGTTTTGGGGTGCTTGTCGATGGGAATACCGCGACCGTCGTCAGAGATAGTAATACCTCCATCATCGAGAATGGCGACGTCGACCCTTGAGGCGTAGCCAGCAATGGCTTCGTCAATCGAGTTATCAGCGATTTCTTTAATAAGATGGTGCAGGCCATCAAAGCCGGTGCTTCCGATGTACATACCTGGTCGCTTACGGACTGGCTCAAGACCTTCAAGAACCTGAATTTGCGAACCATCGTAAGTATTGTCTGTTTTTTGCTTTACCACGAGTTTATTCCTTTACCCCTCATTCCGGCCATGTGCGGACGTTTGACTGTCAATTATTATAGCGAAAAAAAAGTGTTCACGCTAGGGCTATTGCATTGAACATATTTCTTATGCTAATCTTGACCACAAGAGGTACTCTTAAAATAAAAAGTCATGTTTAGAAAAATAGTCGCCAACCTATCATTTAGCCCCGCTCTTGTTGGGCAGCTTAGCTTTTATGCAAAAAGACTCCGTAAAGAGGAAGTAACGCGCCGCATGGGTCTAATTTTTGTTGCGTTGGCGCTTGTGGTTCAGTCGTTAGTCGTCTTTCAGCCACCAGAATCTGCCAATGCCTCAAACCCGGCCGACATGGTGAATGGCGGGCTCGGGCTTGGCTCCAATCGCTCATACGATAAATTCATTCGACCTTACGACGCCAATACAAAGTTCTTAAAAGATAGTATGAATCGGTTCGGTATCACCCGTCAGGAAATAGTGAGCGCCAAGTTTGGCTCATTTATTACGACGCCCAGTAAGTTGAGCTGGGGTCACGTTCCTCGGCCGGGCGGTTCGTCGGTTGTCGTCAAGAACTCAGCCGGGCAAGACGTGACAACATTGTACGGACGGCCTATCACCGTCGCAAATGGCACTGGGACGCGAATTTGGGGCTGGATCGGTAATTCGCAGTCAATGGGCTGGTTTGCCATTATGCAATCGTGCGGTAACCTCGTAACCGAAGGTCTCCCACCCCCGCTTCCCCCACCACCTGCTCCGCCGGCACCACCGACACCTGTAAGACCAACGCCACCAGTCTTGCCGGCCAAAATCGAGTTTTCAAAAACAACCAAGAATATATCTCAGGGTAATATTGATGCCCAAAAACAGGTGGCGAACGGAGATGACCGCGTTAGCTTTACTATTACTGCCAAGAACAGTGGTGGAAAGGCAGCAGTTGTTGAATTCAAAGACAGCCTTGATGACATTTTGGAATACTCGACACTAGTTGATGATGGCGGTGGCACCTACGATGCTCAAACCAAGATACTTAGCTGGCCAAATGTCAGTCTGGCGCCCGGTCAGACTGTGAGTCGAACGTTCGCCGTTAGCCTCCTGTCGACCACTCCGGTGACACCTCAAGGACAGAGTGAGCCGAGCTCCTATAACTGTGTCATGGAAAACGTGTTTGGTGACGCCTCGGTCAGTGTGCCCGTTAGTTGCGCGCCCCCTAAGGTGGTCGAGCAGATTGTCACTGAGCTGCCCAGGACAGGTCCCGCCGAGAACATCATCTTTGGATCGATCATATTGGCATTGGTTAGCTTCTTCTACTTCCGCTCTCGACAACTTGGCAAAGAAGTCCGCTTAATCCGCCGCGACGTTAACGCTGGCACAATTTAATAATAGAAAGAACGTTACTATGAGTAGTCCAGAAGAATTCAAAGGCCCAGAGAACGCACATGAAATGCCTACTGTATCAGCAGAACAGCGCGAACGTCTCTCGAACCCAGAGACTGCCGGTAACCTCGACATCGAAAGTAGCGAAAAGAAAGAAGCTAGGGCCCGTGTCGAAGCCTTAGAGACTGCTGTCAAGATCGAAAAAGGTAGCGCCGAAAAAGAAAAACAAGCTAAGTCTGCGCCGACACGCCGCCGCGGCGCCATCAGCAAAAAAGAGAAAGAAGCCAGCTTTAAGAAGCACATGAAAGATGTTCAAGCCCAACTACCAGTCCGAGAAAGAGCCTTCAGTAAACTGATTCACAACCCCGTTGTCGAGAAGACCAGCGAATTTATTGGTGCAACCATTGCTCGCCCGAACGCTATTTTGGCCGGTGCGGTCGTTGCCTTCTTTGCTGTCCTGGGTGTCTACCTGTTGGCTAGAAACCTCGGATACGTTTTATCTGGCTTTGAAACCATCGCTGCCTTTGCAATTGGCTGGGTGATAGGACTTCTTTACGATTATTTCCGCACTATGATCACCGGTAAAAAATAGCTGTCGATTCCTAGCGAATCTTCATTGAAACAGATTCGTCGACGTTTTTGTCTTGATCACGGATGTGGTATTTCTCTGGATGTTTGGCCGGTACCTCGACGGGAGTAGGAGTTTTTTCTTTCGGTGGCAAGGTAGGTCGCGTCGTTGGGCTGGCCGGCGGCGCCGGGCTTTTGATGTTCTGCCGCTTAGCCATCCATTCATCTAGAAAAGATGGGGCGGCCTTTGGGGCTGAGGGGGCTGAAGCGGGAGGTATTGACGGTCCGGCTGACGAGCCAGGCTGTGCACCTTGCAGGGCAGCCATTCTTTCCTGCTGTGCCTGCTTCAGAGCCTCTAGCTTAGCCTTCTTAGCGGCATCGCCTGATCCAAGCCGCGAAAAGATCTCTTGGTCTACCTGGGCCTTAGGGCGGCCATACTTAGCGGCTGATAATTTCTTTAGTGCATCGCGGAGTTCAGGGTTAGACTGCCCCAGCGCCGGAATCAGCGACATGCTAAAGGCGGCCGATGGAACGTTATTGATCATCACCGACGCAATCGTCTGGAAGTTAGGCAGTCGAGTCAGGTCTTCGGCATCAAAGGTTGGCGAGAACTTCTTTACCAATATCTCAGCATCAGTAATACCAATGCGTCCACTAATAACCGTTCCAATGTTTCCGAGGATTGATTCGCGAATTTGGTCAGTTAGCTGGGTCATAAACTGGTTGGCGAGCACAAGGCTCAGGCGATACTTACGGGCTTCCGACAGAATGCTAGCAAAGCTCTCGGTGGCAAAGTTCTGGAACTCATCGACGTAGAGCGAGAAATCGACTCGCTTTGATTCGGGAATGTTAGCCCGGCCCATGGCCGCTGCTTGAAACTTCATCACAAAGATCATTCCCAGCAGCTGAGAGTTCAGCTCACCGAGCCGCCCCTTGGAAAGGTTCACCAGCAATATCTTTTTGCTATCCATGATCTCGCGAAGGTCAAAACCACTCTTGGTTTGGCCGATAATGTTGCGCAACATGTCGTTACCTAAAAAGGCACCGAACTTACTGGCAAACCAACCTAACATCTCGCCCTTCGACGATTCACTAGTTTGCGCCATTTCTTTGCCCCAGAAGTCGAGCACCACCCTGTTGGTGACATGCTTGATGCGCTCGTCGGCAAAAGACTGGTCGATAAACACCTGCTGGACATCAAGGAAAGACGAGCCGCCGGGAGACGCCATCACCGTCAGGGCGGCATTACGAAACCACGACTCAAAGCGCGGGCCAACAATGCCGGTGTGGCCTGGGTCGTACAACTTATAGATCATCGCAATTGATTCTTGAATCAAGAAGTCTTGCTGATCGGGTGTATCGAAATCGAATAGGTTTAGTCCTATCGGCATCTCTGTGTCGCCGGGGCTGAAGTAAATAACGTCTTCAACCCTCTCTTTTGGCACCATCCCCAGTAATTCTTCGACCGAGTCACCATGGGGATCGATAAATGCGAAGCCCTTGCCGTCCATCATGTCCTGATAGGCCAGGTTTTCCATTAGCTTCGACTTACCTGTTCCGGTTTGCCCAATAATGTAGGAGTGTCGACGGCGGTCATTGTTGCCTAGGCGAATTGGCTTCTTAGTTCCCCGGAACTCGTTGTAGCCGAGCAAAAAGCCTTCTTCCATTGAGCTAATCGGGCCATCCACCTGTTTGGCGGCTTGGCGCTGCACCTGGGAGGTAGGGATTGAACTCTGAGACGGCAAGTGAAAAATGGTCGCTAGTTCGACTGTATTCAGAATGTTCTGATTAACTTTTTGCGGGAAAAAGCGGAACAAATAGGCCGTTACAAATTCATCGATATTTTTGCTGACGGTAAACTTAAAGCCGTTATGTGATGATGAATCAAACAACGAAAACGCCGACACGACGTTATTAAGGAGTGACTGTGATTTACCCGAAGTGTTAGACGAAGCAACCACCCGAATCAGCGTTTCATAACCTGGATAACGAGTCTTTTCTTCAATCGCCTCAACAATCCCCTGCTCTAGACTGCTCAGCTGCTTATCTTCGGTCTTTATTTCGGCGGTTTCCGGCGGTTTCCAGAGCGCTTCAAACATACCGCCCAAGTAGCCGGTCAGTTTAGTGCCACCTTTTTTAACGCCCTTGTTCTTCTTAATGGCCTCCGCCACCGTCACGGCATTTTTCGACCAACCCGCTAATGCCGGGCGAATCATAATCTGAATCCCGACGCCGTCTTCTTTTGCCGCCGACGATAATGCGTTTAGCAATGCTCGGCTAGCATCGCGCTTCGACTCTTGGTAGGTGGCAATTGGAAAGGCAAATTCTTTCTTTAAAGTAAACTCACCGCCTATCGTCCCGCTCATTCGGCCGGCTGGGTTAAAAATATTGCGCTCTTCGACTTCTTCCAGTCGGGCTGATGGATAGGCTGCCGAAACGGCTTGACGCACTACATCAACCAGGGCGACTGGAGTCACAACGTAGTAATGGACCAAGCCTTCGTGGGCAACAATTTCAAATGAAACGTGGCGTTGGCCGTAAATACGAGTCTTCAGGCCTTTGGTGACCGTACTGGCGATAATGTTGTACATAACCTGGGCCTGCGACAATACTTCTTCGGTCAAATCTCTTTCGTCGCGACCATTACCTTCAATGTCATCGCTTATAGGTGGAATGTGAATGTACAGTGGCACCATCTTTAGCCCGCGTTCGTAGTTTTTGGCCTCGCGTAGGACTCGCCTATACTGCAAGTACGCCACGTACACACCCAGCCCGACGAGCAGGACGATGACGAGTGTGGTAATAATAAAGCCAATCACGCTACATTAAACAACGCTACTGCGTTCCTATTTCTTTATTAAATCGTTTGTGAAGATATTCTTTTTGAAGTGCCGCCACTTGGTCAGACCGAAGGTGCGGATCGTCAGCGGTGGTCGTCACGATCTGCTTGGCCTTTTCGACCCATTCTTTCTCAATGACATCTTCGTCTTCGGTAGCGATCAGTGTCGAAGTGTCGATAGCGGGCGTCGTCTTCGCTGCGGCTGGATCAACGACCAACGGAACAGCAGCCGCGGCAACACCCGTGGCATCGGCGGCGGCGGCCTGCGCATCAGCCGTTTGTTCGCGGCGCTCAAGGCCCGCCTCGACACCACCCTCGGGTGCCGGTAAAGTGGGAACACGCTCGCCGCCAATTGCGGGCGGCATTGGAAGCTGTTCTAACCCAATGTTCTGTTCGTTATCTTGGGGCTGCATATCTGTCATTATAGCATGAGCCGAGATCGATTCTGGCTATGCTTTTAATAGATTCTGCGTGAAACGTAGATACAACCAATCACCAAAAATAGTCCTACCAGCAAGAACTCGTACCAACCTATCGTGCCGACCGACTGAAGCCCGACCAGTAGCACAGGCCCGGCAGCCAACACAGTTGCAAGATAGTAGGCCCGGCGAAACGGCAGTACCTGAGGTGGCCGACGCAATGTAGCGCTCGCCATGACGTACACATAGACACGACTAATGCCGTACAAAAAAAAGCTTATCAGCCCAAGTGAGGCGAGATAAGCAGTAAGAAAGATTACTAATAAACCAAAAGGGCCTGCAGTCGCTGGCGTTGTCGTCAGTAACATGAGGCCCAATAAGCAGAGGCTTATGATTGTAATAATTGCGATGGTTTTCTGTAACATAGGGTAACTATACTACAGAACCATAAGTGAGTTCACCTATCGGGGTGCCCGAGCGACACACATTAATGTTCAGGTATCAGCAGACGCCGCTAAAAAATTATTATTGAGCGTGTGAACCAATGAACTGTGCATCGCTACGGACGATTCTGACCGCTCCGAGAATACTCGGGGCAACCGTGTGCTCAGCGCCGTGTTCCGCAAGGTACACCTAGAGATGGCAACACTTTTATAAAAATGTGGTTTTTCTAGGTGCACCCGGTACTAACGACACTAACGCTTTTGGCGGAGCATCGGCACGTAACTGGAATAGTGTTTTGTAAGGTGCGTGCACTATCGTATTACCGATAGCACATCTATTCCGTTGGCGTTAACGTAGCCGTTTTTCCGTCAAAATGTCAGCCGTATTGGCCGGTTGGCCTTTATGGTGAGTGGGTTGAATTGTTAAGGTGGTTTTTGTTGAGCTGCTTTGTTTGTGTGTGTAAAAGCTTGTCCTTACAGTAGCATAAGCATCTCACTTAATCAATAGTTTTGGGTGATTCTTATAGGTGAATTTTACAATGGCGGTCGCTATTCTTTGAATTAACAGATGAATTAATTGTTCGTTGTAACGAGTGCTACGATGTGTTTTGTACAAGTATATCTACTTTTCCGCGCTGCTCTCGCCCAAATTACCACCTATTAGCTTCCCGCCCGCGTTGCCGGCAAGCTTACGGTACTCATTCACAGAGCGCGATATCGACCACTTTCGTTCGCTACATAAATTACGCTAGCGCTACGGCTCGGCGCAGCTGCTCTGCATAATACGGCTTTATTTTTTTGGCCCGGTCACAACCCACGCCTTCCAGCTAGCGCGTGGCTCGTGGTTCGGCGCAGGCTTTCTGTAGCCGTATTTCTTCAGTGCCTGGGTAGGCAATTATGCGAACCATTGGCTGGCTCATCGATCAACCAGGCTAGTGCCGCTTGGGCGTTTGGTCTTTGCGATACCGGCACATAGTCGCAATAGTACATGCCGCTCTGCCGAACCCTGCTTGGTCATGGACGCGCTATCCAGCAACTGGCAACCACGCCGGCTTCCCTAGCGTTAGTGCGGTCGCCTAGCACGCTATGGATGAATCAAGACTAGAAATAGGTGGAAAAATCAGTCAAATTTGGGTAATATTGTTATTGACACAAGCGCTTTGAAAGCATACTATAGGGGTAGTTCCTGAGTAAAAAACTTATACAAGTTTCAGGAGCCCAAAACAAAAAAGAATTCAAAAAAACTCCACAAAACAACCGTTCCTCGCAGGCGGTTGTTTTATTTTACGGTCTTTTCCCAGCAAAAAAGCCCCGCTATAGGCGGGGCGGTTGTGTCTTCGTGGTGGAGCTGCCGGGTACTGCCCCCGGGTCCAAAAGGTAACCTGACATGTGTCTACAAGCTTAGTATGATCTAGTTGTTTACGACGGCGCTCCCTAGAGTTCACACAGAAATGAGAGGTTCGTCGCGCTGTAAGGTGTCCCGGCAACAGCGCAGCTGCACACTGTTACGGTAAGAAACGAGTATATAACACCGTCACCCTTACGTTTCGTAAGATGAATCGATGGCGATCGTTATTAGGCGAAGGCTAGCGCTCGTGGAGCAGGCGCGAACGCTTTGTTCCAGAGCTCAGCAAAATTGTTTGCAATTAAAAATGACACGTTACGCGTGTAAATCGGCTTGCGGCATATCCTGTTAAAGTCCTCTCGTCGAAGCTAATTCAGCCCCACGACCTCTTGTATTATAGCAAAAAAGTTAACCATTTTCCACCTATTTGGTTGTTATCATCGGGGTATGATCTCCCGCGTCACATCACTCGCTCTTCATGGCCTACACGGCATGTTGGTTGATGTTGAAACCGATGTTCGCAATGGGCTACCTGGTATGACTATTGTTGGTATGGGCAACAAGGCCGTAACAGAGGCTAGGGAGCGCATTCGAAGCGCCATCACCCACTCCGACCTGGCCATACCACCCAAGAAGTACACGATGAACCTGGCGCCGGCCGACGTGCCAAAGGACGGAGCACATTTCGATTTGCCCCTGGCCCTCTCGCTACTAGTTGCGACGAGTCAGCTCCGCCAGCAGGACGTCGCGGGAGCGCTATTTGCAGCCGAATTGTCTCTAAACGGCGCACTCAAGCCCATTAGGGGTGCTGTCGCCATCGCGCAAGCTGCAAAACGAGCCAGCATTCACAGTGTCTACCTACCGCCCGGCAGCGCCTCTCAGGCGGCGCTGGTTAGCGGAATCACTGTTTATGCACCGTCGACACTCAGAGAGTTATTCCTCCACCTCAAGAATGAAGTACGGCTGATCTCCGTAAAAGCCGATCCTCTCCCCCAAGCTCAGCCAACGACGCCGCATCTGGACGCCATTATCGGCCACGAACAAGCCAAGCGCGCCTTGGTTATTGCTGCCGCTGGACGACATAATATACTGCTCTATGGTCCGCCCGGAACTGGAAAAAGCTTACTTGCTAACGCCCTGCCTTCTCTACTGCCGCCTTTATCAGATGAAGCGATGGCAGAAGTGACCCATCTCCATAGCCTGACCTCGTCACGCAGCGGTGTCATCTGGCGACCGCCATTTCGGGCGCCTCATCACTCTATCGGGTTGGCTGCGCTGATAGGTGGCGGTTCAAGGGCAACACCAGGTGAAATTAGCTTGGCTCATCACGGCGTTCTTCTGCTCGACGAGCTGCCGGAGTTTCAACGAACGGCACTCGAAGCGCTGCGGCAGCCGCTCGAGTCCGGAACAATTGCTATCAGCCGGCTGTACGGCACGCATGACTATCCGGCAAGGTTCCTATGTATTGCGACTATGAACCCGTGCCCCTGCGGCTATGTCGGCGATAGCGAGAAACACTGTCGCTGTAGTTCGCCCGAGAAAGCCCGTTATCGGCGACGACTATCCGGGCCAATTATCGACCGTTTCGATTTGTGCCTGCCGATTTATCGAACAAAAGATGTCGTCAGCAAATCGGACATATCGTTGCGCGAATCGCAACAGACATCTCTGTCAAGTAGCCCAGCCGTTGCATACGATCGCCAAAAACGTCGATACAAAAGTAGTACTGAGTACAACGCTTATGCTTATTCAACGCCCCTAATACTCGCTACGCTCACACCAACAGCTAAGACGTTTCTTCAACACGCCGCCACCCGGCTAGTACTCAGCACCAGGGCGACGTTTAGCGTTACAAAAGTAGCTCGAACCATTGCCGATTTGGCAGATTCGGACCGTATCGAGACCGAACATATCGCCGAAGCATTACAGCTGCGGGTCTCACTACCAAGCGATCCATAGCATCCCACTTGTATTACCCTGGTAATTTTGGTAGAATAGTTGCTGAGTAACACGCAAAAAGCACCGTGCTCAAGAATAAGGAGTTTGTATCAACCAATCAACGCGAATAAACGAGGCAATTCGTGCAAGCGAACTGCGCGTTATCGGACAAGCAGGTGAACAACTGGGCATTATGAGTCGCAGCGACGCACTCACATTGGCACAAGAAGCTGGACTTGATTTGGTTGAAATTTCCCCGAACGCCGACCCGCCGGTTGTAAAAGTCGTGGACTGGGGTAAATACCAGTACCAAAAGATGAAAGAGGCGCAGAAAAACCGCCGAAGCAACAAAGCAGGTGAACTCAAGCAGATGCGATTTGGCATGAAGATTGGTCAAGGTGACCTCGATATCAAGCTGCGCAAAATCCGTGAGTTTTTGGCCGAAGGTCATAAAGTACGTATTCAGGTATTCTTCCGTGGACGTGAAAACGCCCACCGAGAACTTGGCTACGACATGATAAAAAGAATTGCCCTACAACTTGAAAATGATGCCGTGCTTGAGCATGAGCCACAAATGGCTGGACGCAACCTCAGCGTCGTAATAAGGAGTAAATAATGCCAAAAATGAAGACCCACAAAGGCACCGCTAAGCGGATCAAGGTTACCAGTACTGGTAAGTTGACCCGTCGTCGTGCATTTGGCGCTCACCTCTTGGCGAAGAAGAGTAAAAGCCGAAAAAGAGCTATCAAAACGACCGCAATCGTGACTGGTGGCAACGCAAAGAATATTAAACGAGCCCTAGGAATTTAATTATGCGAGTTAAACGAAGCGTCACCGCCCGCAATCGCCACAAGAAAGTTTTGAAGCAAGCCAAGGGAATGCAGCACAACCGCACCCGCAGCTACCGCATGGCCAAGCAAGCCGTAACGCGTGCGCTTGAATATGCCTACCGAGACCGCCGTAACCGCCGCCGCGACCTCCGCGCGCTGTGGATTACGCGTATTAACGCTGCCGCCCGACTTGAAGGCACCACCTACGGCAAGCTAATCGCCGGCCTCAAAGGTGCTAAGATTGAGCTTGACCGCAAGGTACTAGCCGAACTAGCCGTCAGCGAACCAAACGCCTTTAGCACTATTGTTAAAAGCGCCAAGTAGTTCGTCTTTTACGACCTGAGGTAACAATAACCACCCGAAGCGGGTGGTTATTTCATTATGCATAAGGTGGCAGCTTGCCTATAAGCCGGGTTTTGTCGAGGACGATCATCTATCTAGCCGCATCATTGCTGATGCGATCAAGCGGGTGTCGACCGACAGACGGATAGCCTTTTATGCCGGTCTCCTTGCAGCTGACAGGGTTTACCTTCTCCGCATGTCACCATGCGACGCTGTGGGCTCTTACCCCACTCATTTCACCTTTGCCTCTTTTAACGGAGGTAGTTTTGTTTCTGTGGCACTTTCCCTAGGGTCACCCCCGGTCGCCGTTAGCGACTGTCATCATCCTATGCTGCCCGGACTTTCCTCTTACTTTTTAAGGGCAAGCGATCGTCAAGCGAACTGCCGTCACTAGTATAGCGTAGGTTAGTCCTTTTTAGAACGTACATGGGCGTCAAGGGTCTTGTTGACCATACCATCGGCCAGTTGATTGAACTCGCGCTGGACATGACTGAACGAAACTCGCTCACAGCGCTTCATCAGCTCGCGGATTCTTTCGTGGATTGGCCAAAGCTCGCGGTTCTTAATGTTGTATATGCCATTCAACTGGTTCACCACCAACATGCTATCAATTCTAAATCGAAGCTGGGTAGCGCCCAACTCCAGAGCCTTCTCTAGCCCAATCCGCACGCCGTGATATTCAGCCTGGTTACTAGTAGTAATGCCCAGGTACTCACCGCCTTCAGCAATCACCTCTTCACGGTTGTTCAGTATCACAAAGCCGGCCGCCGACGGGCCGGGATTGCCCCGGGAGCCGCCATCAGAAAATACTGTAAGCATAGAATCTGATGTTTTTTTGTCATCAGACTTACTAATTTGTTTTATGGCTTTATCTGTTATCTCTTCTTGTTTTATGATGCCCAAAATCAATTGAGTTAAATCGGTCGACACATCTTGTTGTGTTTCTGACTTGGCTTGCCAATGATACTTACTATAGTTACCGCTCAGCCGCATTGGGTGCGTCGGCTCTTTGGGCGTCACAATGTAGACAATCACAGCGTACTGTATGTCCCGGTCATCGTGATCGATATAGGTTACTGCGTCGAAGAGCTGAGCGGACTGAATGTGAAGGCCAGCATCGTCATGAAGATAACGGCGCAGGGCATCTTCAGGCTGTTCGTTATAGGCAAGCTTACCGCCGGGGAGCTCATATTGTCCAAGAATTGAGGGTCGACCGCTAGCTCGTTTAAGCAGTAGGGTTTTACCGTCTTGGTTAATAATGGCACGAACAGACAATCGTTGTTTCATCGTGTTGGCGGTATCCCTTTAATTGAATAATTTCTATGGTCAGGGTGACAAGACTTGAACTTGCGACCTCACGGCCCCCAGCCGTACGCGCTACCAACTGCGCCACACCCTGAAGGTTACAAGATACCCAGAAGTTGGTTCGTCAGCACTATGATATTCCCCCGCTATGTGCAAGGTGGTTGGCCTCAGTACATCTCCACGGAGATGTGCCATGTTGGCTTCCCTATCGTATGATATCGGAAAATCATACGCACCTCTGAACCCTCCTGGGTACTCTTAGTATACCATTCTAAACCCGGAAGATGCCAGAGAATACGTCGATAAAGAAGGCGACCGATCCCGAAATGAAGGCGCCCAGTGGACCGCTCGCTAAGATCACAATGGCAAAGATGAAGATAATGCCGAACTGCTCAATGAAGCGCATGCCGGTGCGCACAAACTCGGGGGCGATGGCGTAGACAACCCGAGAGCCGTCGAGCGGCGGCAGCGGGAGCATGTTGAAAATGAAGAACCCGAGGTTCACCATAATCATCGTCACCATAATCTGACTAAATAGCCCGTCAGCTGGCTGGCCAAAGATCACAAATACGCCAAAACTGATGAAAGCAATCACGAGGTTGGTCAGCGGACCGGCCACAGCAATTAGGGCAGCGCCCCAATCGCCCCCTTTCACCCTATCGGGGTTAAAGGGTACTGGTCGGGCACCACCAAAGATTGGGCCGCCTAGCACTGCCAAGCCAAGAGGAAGCAAGATCGTTAGAAACGGGTCGATGTGTTTAATGGGGTTGAGCGTCAGACGCCCCTGTAGCTTAGCGGTGTCGTCGCCCAACCAATAGCTGGTGAAGGCGTGCATCGCCTCGTGAAGTGTCATCGACACTAAGATGACGCCGAGCACTATTAAGACGTAGGTTACAATTTCCATTGGTCTTAGTATAGCATCTTGACTCCTAGAGGTAAAAAGTGTAAAATGAATAACATTGTTTAGTAACAACTAAAAGGAATCACCCAATGACAGCACGATGCGAACTCACCGGAAAAGGAAAGCAATTTGGCAACAATGTCAGCTTCTCTTTGCGTCGCACCAACCGCGTGTTTAAGCCCAACCTTCAGAAGAAGACCTTTATGGTCGACGGACAAAAGGTCACTATGGTTCTAAGCACCGATGCAATTCGCACACTTAAAAAGAAGGGTATCCTTCCCAAAAAAGGCGAATACGTCGCCGCGGAATAAGCGAGCTCACCAATTAAAAAACTCCCCGAATCGAGGGGAGTTTTTTGTTCACCATAACTCGCTAAGTTCGAGTAATATGGACGATAGTAAGCGTGTCGGGCAATGAGCCGGGCTGCTTAATTTTGTACTTTGGTGTTTCTTCAACTGGTGCACCGAGCTCCTTGATGAAGTCGTCGATACTATCTTGTGGCACCTCGTACTTTAAGCCGCTTTCGGCGTAGTGGACCGGGATCACAACCTTGGGGTCAATTTTACGTGTTAATTTAACTGCGCCGGTCGCGTCGAGCGTGTAACCGTTGCCGCCAACGGGCACAATCAGCACGTCGATCACACCGAGCTCTTCAAGTTGCTCTTCGGTCACCTTCTCGTAAATGTTCCCAACAACAGCAATCCGAATATCGTGAGCTTCAACCCGGTAGATCGTTGAGCGCTTAGGTTCGGTTTCGGCGTCTAGGTGACGCTGGGCGGCGATTCCTTTAATATCGAACTTGGCAATTCCGTACTCACCTGGCCCCTCAATGTTTAGCCTGGCGTCGCTTGAGGTCAGCGCAAAGCGCTCTTCGGTGGCAAGTTCAATCTGATCTTTAGTTGAAAGGTCTTTCAACCCTATGAGCGATAGTTTGGGGTCAACGTACATCGTTGCCTTTTTTGTTCCGATCACGACGGTGTTTCCGCCCTTATATTCAATATCCAGCATATTCTATCTCCTTTATTTCTGACCGAGGACGTTATCTTTATCAATCGCAACGGTGTGCTTTGTGTTTAAAATTTCTGTAATGAACTTATCACGAACGCTTAGCCGGTAGTAAAACTCATCGTACGGAATAACCGTGTAGTTAAGTTCACGGCCTTCGATGCGCTCAATCGCCGCAATCGCCGCCTTAGCTTTGGCTGCCGGTACATTACCTACCATCAAAACGTCGACCGAGCTAGTTGAGCCCTTCACGAGCACACCAGCTAAAAGGGCAATCCGCAGCGACGATATGTCTGAAACGGCCGCAATGTATTGTTCATTAATCATATCTTTTTGAGTAGAGACGTTGGCCGAAGCCGCATGGACCGGCTCATTAGCGAAGATGGCCCGCAGGGCGGTGTAGTATTCGTAGCGCTGATTGACTTCGTAGTACAGTTTATTGTCGGCACCTTCGCTAGTAACAATGCCCACAGCCATCATATTGGCGAGTTCGCGCCGGACGGAGTTGATTTGCTCATCAATAAGACGGGTTATCTCCCGGACATAAAAAGATTGTCCAGGATGGTTCAAAAATAGATGAAGTAATTTCACCCGTGTTTTTGATCCGAACAATGCATCAATCATCTCGTTCCCTCTCGTATAACTTTCGTGTTCTATCATATCACGAGTTGTTCATCTGAGCGAGGCGGCTATCGATGAATTCGGCAATTTGTTCTACGGGAAGCCAGGTAATAAAGTCGTGGCGGCGAAACCAGGTTAGTTGCCGCTTAGCAAGTTGCCAGTCGGCCGTAACAAATTCCTGCTTTAAGTCAGCCTCAGAAATGTCACCACGCTCAAACTGGCGGACCAGCTTATAGATGTTCCCGGTCATTGCCTCCGACTCCCAACCATAGCGCTCGCCCAAGGTTATTGCCTCTTCGACCATTCCCTGGGCAAATAAGTGTTCAGCCCGCGTTGTAATGCGTTCACGAAGAACGTCACGGTCTGTTGCTATTCCGACAACGAGGGTCTGGGGGCTTGGCTGGCCTCGTCTCTTAGTGTTTATGGTTTGTTGCTCAATCGCTCTCATGAGATAGCGCTTGTTGAGGCGGTTTTCAGGTTGTACAACGTTGTGTTTTACGCAATAAGCATGCAGTTGTTTTATTGTCATCGTTTCAAGCTGCCCGCGGAGCACCTTATTGGCTGCTGGGCCAAATTCGTAGTCGAGAATTACGGCGTCGATATATAAACCGGACCCGCCAACCAAAATCGGCACCCGCCCCCTTGCCCGAATCTCGTCAATTTTCAGGCGAGCATAGGCCTGAAAGTCGGCCGCCGTAAATAGTTCGCCCGGCTCAACCAAGTCGATGCCCCAGTGCGGAACCCGGGACTGGTCGGCTTTCGATGGCTTGGCTGTACCAATGTCCATGTACTTATAAATGGTGCGCGAATCGGCGCAAATAATCTCGCCGTCGTGGCGCTCGGCGATTTCTAACGCGGCTGCCGACTTGCCACTGGCGGTCGGGCCAACAATAACTACTAGGGGCGCCATCGTAGCTCTGTAAAATTATCGACAATAAGGTCGGTACAGCTCACGCCTTCGGCCGCCAAATGCTCAGCCTGAGCCTCTCGCCCCCCGTGGTAGCCACTAGCCAGGCCACCAAAGCGGTTGACCAGCCGGTGCCACGGCAGCGCCGTGTCTCCGTGGTGGGCCATGCCGCCCACTACACGCGCCGCATACGGATGCCCCGCCGTCGCCGCCAGGTCGCCGTAGGTAGTCACCTTGCCCGGGGGCACTGCAGCCATCAGTCGCTCGACATCGCGGCGGAAGCTACTGCTCAAAGACGGCATAGCCGCTACAGACCCTTTAAGAATTCGGCCAGCTGCTCAAGCGCAACCTTCTCTTCGCCGCTCTGAGTCCGGACGCTGACCTCGCAGGCTTCGGCGTCTTTAGGACCAACAATTAGTTGAATCGGAATCTTCATTCCAGCGGCTTCGCGGATTTTTTTACCAAGTGATTCGTTGCGCTCATCAACCGTGTAGCGCAGTTCGTTATATTTCACAGGCTTCATCAGCACCGTTTCGTCCAGAATAGTGGTTATTTCGGCAACGTAGTCGCCCAGCGTGTCATTAATGGTTAGAATGCGCAGTTGCTCTGGGGCGGCCCAGAAGGGAAACCAGCCGCCGGTGTGTTCAATAAAGACGCTCAAAAAGCGCTCAATTGAGCCCAGCAGTGCACAGTGGATCAACACTGGTGTTTGGGCAGAGCCATCGTGATCGGTGTAGGTCAGGCCAAATCGCTCTGGTTGGACGAAATCAAGCTGCACGGTCGCTACTTGAAATTCGCGGCCAATTGCATCAGTCGCCATAAAGTCAATCTTTGGCCCGTAAAAGGCAGCTTCGCCAGCAACTTCGTAGAATTCGAGGCCAAGCGACTCGACGGCTGCTTTAAGCTGCGCCTGGGCGCTCTCCCACAACGATGGTTCCCCTAAATAGCCCTCGCCGCCGTCGCGGTACGACAAACGGACCCTCAGGCTCATGCCGATCGTTTCATACAGCTCGCGGGCGCTGACCAATAAATTGTTAATTTCTTGCTCAATTTGGTCAGGTCGGGCAAACACATGGCTGTCGTCTTGGGTCAGCGAGCGCACCCGATTCAGGCCGCCCAACTCCCCCGTCTTCTCGTCGCGGTAATCGGTAGTTGTTTCCAGGTAGCGCACTGGCATGTCGCGGTAGCTGCGCGGCGAAGAGGCGTAAATTTGAGTATGGTGCGGGCAGTTCATTGGCTTCAGCGCAAAGTTGTCGCTGGTTTCTTGGCTGGTCACCAAAAACAGCTCATCGCCAAACTTGGCCCAGTGGCCAGAGGTCTCGTAAAGTTCTTTCTTAGTAATATGCGGTGTCCAGACCTTTTGAAAGCCGAAACGCTGCCGCAGCTGGTTCGAATAAGCGCCTAATACATCGCGTAGAACCGTTCCGCGGGGCGTAAATAGCGGTAACCCAGGGCCAACCAATGGCGAAACAGTGTAAAGATCAAGCTCGCGGCCCAATTTGCGGTGATCACGCTGCTTGGCGAGCTCCAGCCGCTCTAAATACTGGTCGAGCTCTTCTTTGGTCGCAAAGGCCACGCCGTACAGTCGTTGCATCTGCGGATTCCCCTCTTTACCACGCCAGTAGGCGCCGGCCACGCGCTGCAGCTTAAAGGCACCAGCGTCGCGGGTATTGGCGACGTGTGGCCCACGGCATAGATCAACAAAATTACCATTTTTATAGAAAGAAACGGTTTCAACAGCCGATTCACCACTGCTGGCGAGGCCTAGCTCGGCAACGTCGAGGTCTCTGGCGATAGTAGTCCCGGCCCGGCCAAGGTCGTTCAACAGCTCTTCTTTATAAGGCTGCCCGTTTTGGCGGGCCCATTCGATAGCCTCGGCAATTGGCAGCTCGAAGTGCTCAAAATCTTGTCCGGCGTTGATAATCGTGCGCATCTGCTTCTCGATTTGCTTGAAATCACTCTCAGAGATGCTCTGTTCGCCCAGATCAATGTCGTAGTAAAAGCCATTATCGACCACTGGGCCAACCCCAAATTTCGCCTCTGGCCAGAGTTGTTTGACGGCGGCGGCGGTAATGTGCGCTAGGCTGTGTCGCATCGGGGTGAGTGAATCGTTCATATACCGTTCATTTTAGCATGAATCTTGCACGCCGACCCCTATTTTGGTATGCTTGTACGAGCCTGGGTCCTTAGCTCATTTGGCTAGAGCGCCTCATTGACGTTGAGGAGGTGAGAGGTTCGAATCCTCTAGGACCCACCACATGAAATACAACCACTCCTTAGGAGTGGTTTTTGTTTCCCACAGACCACAAGCACTTTTCCACCACCCGAACTCCCCCACCTGCGGCGCGTATATATCACAAGCGATATACTCCCCCAGCATCTGTTCTATTGACAATAATAGACGTTTATGCTAATATGTATTCATGGTAACTACACAACAGAGTAAAACCAACCCAATTACGAATCCACAACCGTCTGCCCTCGATCGTTTTAGCCTTTCATTTGAATACGACAAGACGATCCAAGACATACGACGCAACGTCCGCGAACGCACCATCTAAGGTAAGTAGCGAACACGAAAGAACCCTCAAGCGAGGGTTCTTTTTTCACCCCCAGTAAAGGGCTACGAGTTCTTCAATTTACTAATAGACTCAACCGTCGCTTTGGCGGTGACATCAAACTTTGTGAGGTAGCGACCAAAGGCCAGGCGGGCTTGGGCGTTGAGGGAAGCGAACGACAAGTAGCCAATAGCCGTAATCGGCATCAAGAACCACTGTAGGACCATTCCGATGGTTCGTGTGCGTTTGTACCGAGCTGGGCGCGGTGGCAGCATCCTGAGGGCTAAGAATACCATTATAATCAGTCCAACCATAGCAACCCTTTGGAGCAAGCTGACTGCATCAGGCAGCTGTTGGGCTACAATATCGCGGTAGGCCTCACTGTTCACCAAAAGTGGTATCCAGCCCCCTACGGCCACGATAATCGCCACACAGGCGGCCGTGACGTAGCCATCGAGGGTACGAATAAACCACACAAAGGTGGGCCAAAACGGAACCCGGCGACGTTTGGTGAAAAGGTGCGACGCGATATAGGGAATATCTGAGGCCCCGTACATCCAGCGACGCAACTGGATAAACTGGGCCTTGAGCGTTTTACGGTAGGTAACATCGAGCACTGCGTCTTGGTAAATCGGAATATACAAAGGGTGAACCGAGTACTTTCCATTAAACCAAAAATAGCTACGCCAAAAGTGGTGGCCGTCTTCTACCACGGTGCGGGTGCTCCACCAGCTCATTTCAACCAAAGCTTCCATCGACTGCGAGTGCGAGGCAAAGTTACGCATAATGTGCGGCCGCATCGAGCTAATAATGTTCCAGAAGGTGTTGCCGGTGGCAACCACGCGCATCGGGGCAGGCACATCCCATATATTATTGAAGAACAGTGCGATTGGCTGGTAGGCCAGGTGCTTACGATCTTCGTTTACAATGTATTCATACGTCATGTAGTCGAAATAGGCCGGATGCGGCCGGTTATCGGAGTCAAGCGTGGTTACCAGTACGTTTTTGTACGATATCTGGCGCTCGTCAAACCAAGCCTGCATCTGGAAGCCGGCGTAGGTAATGTTACCACCCTTCCCCACCACCTCATTGGCCAAATCACGGGGGTGTCTAATAATCAGAAAATCTAGAAAGGTGTTCTTGAACTGCTTTTTGAGCCGCTGCGCCGTTGCTTCCATCGCCTCGCCGCCGCGCTCTTCGTAGGCCAAGGCCACCACCATCTTTTTGTTGCTGTAGTGGCTTTTTTCAACCGAACGAATGGTCGGCTCAATTACCTCGTAGTCTTCGTTGTAAGCCGCGATAATCACCAGATTATAGAGTTCGGACGGTTTCGGGAAGCTCGCAGGATCAGCCGCGGCCAACCGCAGGTTTTCAACGTGTTGCAAAGCACCGTAGGCCCGAGAGCGACTGTCTTTAAGCCGGTCGTACGAACCAACTGGGTCTTCGAAATCGGCCAAACGCTCTAGCCACTGAATCTTTTGGGCGTTAACCAATCGGCTGTGGCCGCGAAAGACGTGGTAAACCACCCCGACTGCTTTCACCAAAACAGTGGAAAGAATCAGCATTAGGTAGATGGCAGCCAGTAACGGGGAGAAAATCGACAGCACGATCAACAGTACAAAGGCGCCGTAGCTAATAATGGCCGGCACCATTTCAAAAAAGCGATATTTTTTGGTTCGTTTGCCTAAGGGAAGTTCGAAATCGGCCATCTAGAGCATGTTTCGTATGTTAATCAGAAAGAAGCTCATGATCCAGGCGAACAAAATAGTGCCGACACCAAGCCAGGCAACACCAATTGCTAGCGGATGACCTTTCACTTTATATACCTTAATGGCAAGAGCGATGTGAAAGAACGCTACCAGCAGGCCAAAAACTCCAAAGCTCAACAGATACCACCACTGGTCACGGTAGAGCTGGGTGACGCCAAAGGCCGTATAGTGGGTGACCACCTGCAGCTCACTCGGCTGGACGGATATAAGAATAAAGGTCAGGAAAAGTAGCGCCAAAAGAGCCATCACAATCGAAAGAACCGTCAGGTAACGGTTGGTGAATAATGTCTTAAATGATTCTTTTAGAGTAGCTACAAACATATGTGTGGCGCCGCTATGCTGGTTTAACTGCAGCGGCGGATTCCTTACCTAGCGTATTATAGCACTTCTGCCCCGAGATATTAATGGCGGGTACACCTTGAAATAAGCCGGTAAAACTGTTAAAATCCATAGAGCTTGACCACAAGCAAACACCACGAGGGCTCGTAGTGAAGTGGTTATCACGCCTCCCTGTCACGGAGGAGATCGCCGGTTCGAATCCGGTCGGGCCCGCCAAGAACATAGAAAACCATCCAACAGATGGTTTTTTTAGTTCTCCGAATCCTTTAGAATATATCCGTTCATGCTTTGCTCACCCCCCGCTTTGGCGGCGGAGAGCTCTAAGTGAGCCCCGCAGCCAGCGGGGTTTTCACTTTTTTTATCTGGTATGAGTGAGCCCGATTCCTGCTACAATACATCTGATGCCAACACCCAAGATGTCCCGAGTCACCCGCCGGCTGATGCCGCTACTGATTGCCTCCTTATTCCAAGGGGCAGTTTTTTGGTACGCCGTCGAAAAACTCTTCATGACCGAAATTGGCTTCACTGCTGCCACTATTGGTGTCATGGTGGCCATTATGAGTGCCGTGATGATCATCGTCGAAACGCCATCGGGCATCTTGGCCGATCGTTGGAGCCGAAAAGGCGTTATGATTCTTGGCACAGTAGCGCTACTACTAAGCGGCGTTATTGGTGCGCTCAGCTTCAACGAAGTCACCTTTATTGTCAGCACCATTTTTTGGGGGATATTTGCGGCCCTCTACTCGGGAACCTACGACGCAGCCGTGTACGATACGGTGATTGAAGAAGAGGGATCGAGCAAAGGCTACCCCAAGTACCTCGGCTTTCTCCAAGCCGTTGAAGGCCTCGCCTTTATTGTCGGCGCGCTGGCCGGTGGGCTGATTGCCGCCAACCTAGGTCTCCGTGAAACTTTCATCTTTTCACTTCCGCTCATCGTTATGTCCATCTACTTTTTGCTGCGCTTTAAGGAGCCGTCACTGCACAAGATGGAAGTCAGTGAGCCGGTCTTTGCGCACATTCGGCAAACATTTGCGGCCGTGCTAAAAAATAGGTTCTTGCTGCCGGTCATCGTGGCAATTATTGGCTTTGCCGTCATTCAAGAAACGATTTTTGAATTCAGCCAGTTGTGGTTTATCGCCCTAGCGACCCCAATCGTGCTCTTTGGAGTGATAAGCGCAACAGTATTTTCGACCTGGACTGCCGGTGGCTTGATTGCGCCGTTTTTCAACTCACGAACACGAATCTTCGTTGCCTGCCTCGTACTTCTGGTTGCTCTGGCCGGGCTCGCCTTGTCGCAGAACTACTGGCTGACCCTGGCAGTTCAGTTCACTATTGGACTTCTGATGATAGCCTTTGGCGTGATCCTCTCGAAGAAAATGCACGATCAACTACCTTCAAAGCTGCGTGCCGGGTCGTCGTCGGTTATTAGTACTATCGCCCGCTTTATTCTTATACCGCTGAGCCTCGTACTGACATTTGTTGCCCAGGCGTCCGACATTTTTGCCGCATCGTGGATGCTGCTAGGTATTGGAATTATATCGGTGATTGCGTTTCTGGCGGTTAAGGATTCGGCGAAGCTAGCTAGCTAAGTAGCGGCTGGCCACAAACGTCCAGTCGACCACATGCCACCAGGCGGCAATATAATCGTCGCGTTTGTTCTTGTAATCAAGGTAATAGGCGTGCTCCCAAACGTCGAGTCCCATTAGGGGCTCTTGTCCGCCGTTCATGAGTGGTGAATCTTGGTTTGGTGAAGAAACAATCTCTAGTTCAGGCGTCAGCCACACCCAGCCAGAGCCAAAAAGGCCAAGGGCGCTGGCGTTAAACGTTTCGACAAACGTTTCGAACGATCCGTACTTTGCAATAAGCGCATCGGCCAGCTTACCGGTCGGCGCTCCCCCGCCCTGGGGCGAAAGCACCTGCCAAAACAGCGAGTGGTTGTAGTGGCCACCGCCGTGGTTACGAACAGCTGTCTGAATTTCGGCGGGCACGCTTTCAAGGGTGCGAAGTAACTCAACAACCGATACTTCGGCGAGCTCGGGTGCCTTTGCGAGCGCGGCGTTTAGTTTATCGACGTAGGTTTGGTGATGCTTTTGGTGGTGCAATCGCATAATGTCGGCGCTAATGTGCGGGGCAAGCGCATCGTAGTCATAGTTTAAGTCTGGTAGTGTCATCATGTCGGGGTTCCTTGTTTATTGTTGCGTTTGCTGGGTGTCTGGCTGCTCTGGCCGGGAAATAAATACATTAACCGAGCCTTCGGTTGCAAGGGCCGTTTCGACTGCAACGCCGAGCGCAGTCAGCGGGACACGGATGAACTCAAAGCTCACCTGGCTAGTGTTGGCATCGAGAAGTTTTACAAAATAGTAACCGTCGCCGCTGCTAGTACGAATCGCCTCAGAGATCTCGCCTTTTTCAAGGCCGCTGGCAGCCAAGCTCAGGCCACCATCTTGGTTGGCACGTGGTAGCAGGCCAGGCGCACCGTATACAACAGTGCCTGGTGTCGCCGTATTGAGTGATTCCGCCAAGTTGCGCAGGTCGGTTGAGCCTTCTTTAATGGAAGTTGCGACGCTGGCAGAGAGCTTTGCGGCAGTATCATCAATTGCATAGGCAACTTTTTGTCTTAAAAGCTTGGTTCGGGTAATATCTTGGAACTCATCGGCCGACCAACCGTAAAAATCACGAATGGTTGTGTAGTAGGCGGCTTCAGATTGCTCATTTTCACCAGACACACGTTGCTGGCGCAAGGCTTCGGCTAGTTCGACGTTGCTGACGGTGATACCGAGCTCCCTGGCCTTTTTCTTGGCGTAGGCGTCGGCAATGGTATCATTTAATTCTTGATTTTTCACGAAGTCGGCCTGGCGCTGGCCGTCTTCGGTTGCAAAGTTAACCCCTTCAATTTCACGAAGATAGTGAATAGAGCCACGATATTTTAAAAGGAAGTCACTGTAGCGAACCTGTTCACCTT
>Ga0306872_100145_pt1 | contig 30835 bp, 49 predicted proteins | sample AntRauMeHopE1498_FD_190455 | JGI IMG/M metagenome (GOLD analysis project Ga0306872, IMG submission 190455) | Saline lake microbial communities from Rauer Islands, Antarctica - Metagenome Hop E1 #498 (v2) (version 2) | ecosystem: Environmental > Aquatic > Non-marine Saline and Alkaline > Saline ...
TCCACAGCGAGATAGTGCATGCGGATGATGGGCAAGTGCAATTAGTGTATCTGGCTATCACGGATGTACACGTCTGGTACCACGCTACTGAATTAATGAAGGTCTTCCCATTGCACCGGGGTCGGAGTAAAACCGAGGTCTACGGTATTTTCGAGGGGTTGCGCGCCTTGGTGAAACTACACTTGTCCCATAGTGGACAGGATTTTCACTCCGTGGACTCGCTGGGTAAACTGCCAACGTTCTCACCACCTGGTATCACACATGACTAGGGATGACCTGGCTGTAATACTTATGGAAGTACGGATGGGAGATGCGAAGCTTAGGGAAGCCGGAGATCGTATCTGGAAAGCCCTGAATCCATCAGGCACAATCGCGGTAGGCGGAAACCCCGTAACCCGACTCAACTCCATGGTCTGCGCCGAATGTAAGAAAGAAGAATCTAGGGTGGCTGACAGCCGATCTGAAAACGGCGGACGCTGGAGGCGGAGAGTATGTAAATGCGGTAACCAGTGGTACACGGAGGAAGTTGTAAGATGATTATATTTTGCTGTAACTGCGACCAAGACGTGGAAGCCAGACTAACCGATGGCGGGGAAGTATATCCACATCGAAGTGATCTGGCTGATGTTCCCTTTTGGAAATGTGACATGTGTGGCGGACACGTCGGCTGTCACTACAAGCGTAAAAAGAGCACCAAACCTCTCGGTGTTATTCCGAGTCCGCAGATTAAGAATGCGAGGATCCATATTCACAAACTTATCGACCCCCCTTGGCAGAATGGGTTAATAAGCCGTAAACAGATCTACGAGCATCTATCCAAACAACTGGGATACCCCTATCATACAGCGGAGTTGCGAACACTAGAAGATGCGCGAGACGTATATAGATTAGCCCGGGATTACTTTCGAAACGCAACAAAGGCAACTCATGGAACTTACAAAACAGAAGAATGACAAAGAACGGAAAAGCAAAAGAGTGCGGGATGCGATTGCCAGCAGTAAGGCGCTGAACTCTCAACTGATGGTAGATAAAAATCTACCCGCCATCGAGATTCCCCGGGGCCTAACTTACGAAAGGTACGCCTCTGCGCTCGTACAACACAGTGATTAATGAAAATTCAAATGACAAGTAAGATGGTGGGTTCACAGCTGGACCCACGGATAATGGAGCTGGCTGAGAAGATTGCGGCTGTCCATGGACCAACCCGGATAACAACCGAGGGGAGTGGTATACACATAAACTTTCCATCACCACACGTCGTGGAGTTGGAGGGAGAACGGGAGGTGCTGCGACCCTGGCCACACGGGTACCTCAATGCAGAGAAGTACCTGTTCCTCGGGCGGTACGCCAATCTCAAGGGCACCTACAACTCAGATATTATGAGCGGATTCTGCATGAAGACGCAAAAAGCGTTGAGTGTCAGACGCCTTCTTAAGATGAAACCCATCGACGAGCGCCTCAAGATCTCGGTAGAGAAGAAGGTGCTGGAGGTCATGGCAGAGAAGGAAGAGGGGCTGGTTGAGGACGAACATGGGCGGAAGGTTCCCAGAGCGCCCGGTGTCGTAATACCCATCACAGAGCTGGAGGAGAATCACCCGGCCATCACATACTTGGCTTACAGGGGTTTTACAGACCTCCGAAGGTTGCAGAAGCAGTTTGAGCTAGGCTTCTGCGAAGAGGAAGAACCGGAGGATTGGGAGAACAAGCGTTTGAGCTACAGACGCTTTGTGAATGGATTTAAGGACACCCCGCAAGGCCGTCTGATATTCAACGCACGCCTAGACGGGTCAGTTATTGGCTGGCAAGCGCGCATTCTGGATATGGTGGTAGGAGACCAACGGTACTTCTGGCACCCCTATCTCAAGATTTGGACGGTTATGGAGGCGCGGAATGAGCAGGGTAAGTGGGAGTTACTGGAACAGTATCAGGCCAGTCCGATCGGGTTTAAGTACAGTAAGTACAAGACAGCAACCGGATCCAAGCGCAATCAGATGGTTATGGGATTGGAGGCCGCAAGGTCTTGGAACCTTGAGCAAGGATTCGACCTAAGCCCCATGGGTATCGTGGTCGAGGGACCACTGGACGCTGCGCGCTTTGGCCCGCCGGCTATGCCCTTGCTTGGAAAGTTTCTGAGCGATGGCCAAGCAGATATCCTTGCCCGAAATTTCAGACGTATCCTGTACGTTAACGACGAGGACGAGCAAGGACGGCAGGCGCTGACTAAGGTCAGGGATAAACTGGGTGACAAGGTACTGCTGAAGGTCAGCAGCCCCCCACCTGGTTTCGAGGATCCAGGGGCTATGGATGAACAGAGCGCTCAGGATTTCCTTGAGCCATTTATAAAACCAGCGTGGGACGTTAAACTTATATGAGTAAAAAATTAATTCTGCATTTATGCGCAGACATCGGTAGTGATAGCAGGTTCTACCAGCTCGATCCAGAGTACGAGGTGGTATTGATTGGAAAGGACGTTGGTGTAGAGAACTACAGTCCTCCACCAAATGTATGGGGCATCATCGCCAATCCGGTGTGCACCGAGCTTTCTACGGCCCGAGGCTTCCATAAAGAGAATGACATAGAAAAAGGGATGTTTCTGGTTAACCACTGCCTACGTGTGATCAGGGAAGCCAACCCACAATTCTGGGTGTTGGAAAACCCGGCTACTGGAAGGTTACGAGATGTCCTGGGTACGCCCGATTTCATTTACCAGCCATGGCAGTATGGATCGCCATGGACGAAGAAGACAGGGCTTTGGGGCGAGTTTGTGATGCCCGAGCCTACTTATGAGAAGTGGGAGGATGTACCGAAGAATGAGAACCTTTACGTCAGACCTGGCAGGCCCAAGCCCTCGTTGGCGTTCTTACACAAGAGCGCAATGCGGTACTTACCGGAATACGATTGGTGCGCGGACAGGATAGAATGCGACGGTGATTTCAGGTCCTTGTGCTCGACGGGGTTTGCGAAGGCCTTTAAGGAAGTAAACAAATGAATGATGAAAATAAAATTTACAGTGTTGTAGTAGAGAGGAGAGAAGTACTTAGAGACACGTTCGCTATAGTCGCTTGCAGCGAGGATGAAGCAGAGGATCTCGCAGAACGGGAGACAGCTGAGCATGATTGGAGCGATAGTGGTTTAATTCACGCAGAGGAAGAAGTAATCAGTATTGAGTAGTTCTATAAATAACAAAATGAGAAATAATATGGCATGTAGCACAAAAAAACAGAAGATTGAGTGGCTTAAGTTTGATGAGAACAGAGGGTTGCCCATCAGAGAACTAGCCCAGAGGATGAAGGCTACACCGTAGTGTCGATCCCGATGGATGAAGAACAGGGAGAACCAACTAGCGAACCCAAAGCCTTTAAATTTATGCGGAAGATGCAAAACGAATGAAATTCTTAACTAAAGACGGGTGGTTGACACCCTACGCCCTGACATACGGCTACCGACACGAGCAGAGAGACGGGGCTCTTCTACTCTACATTGAGAGTGGGGGATATCCTTTTTATACTGTTTACGTCACGGAAGAGTACTGGCCGGTGGAGAGACTGCGACGCATGTTCGACGAGTCTAAACTAACGCATAACGGGCACGGTACCCGGATAGCCTTCACAAGGATCGATCTCGCCAGGAGCGCTTTCCGGAGGTTATGCAGACAAGGGATGACGAAGAGGATACCCGAGACCCTGGCTGAGAAAGAATCTGGGTGTCAATGGATAATTGAATAAAGGAACAAAATGAACTTTGACAAAGAACGGGAATTACCGGAGATACCTCCGGAGATCCCAAAGACCCTAACGAAGTCCAGGAAATTCCAGGACGTGCAGTTTGTGGCGGGGATGGGACCACGCCCGGCTAAGATTATGTTCCTCGCGACCTCGGTCTCGATCGAGGAGGAACGGGACTACCAACCCAATAGCTACAACAAGAATATCAAGGAACCGCCCAACTACTTGAAGGGGCCAACCGGCTCCATCCTATCGAACCTGGCGAATGCCTGTGGTTTGGATATGAGCAACTGCTACTACACAGCGCTACTCAAATGGCTGAGTCCCAAGACCAAGCGTTTGAAACCCACGAAGGAGATGATCAAGGTAGCCACCCCCCTACTTATGTGGGAGATCAAGGAGGTGGACCCGGACATCATAGTTTGTATGGGTAAACCGGTGTTTGACCTGATATCAGAAACCAAGTTTAAACTGACGGATGTGGCGGGTGGTTGGTTCCAACGGGAGATAGAAGGCAGACTTCGCCGGATATACCCTATGGAATGCGTGACGCGCCCGGTTATGAAGCCGGAGTTCACCGAGAGGTTCCGCGTTGACCTTCGGGAGATCAAGCGTATGCAGGAACGAATTGAGGGGGTGCACGTCGAGCGCTATGAAAAGCATTACGAGACTATCCGTAACTCCACAGAGTTGCGGGACCTGGTGGAACGCCTGAAGGACGGCAACTACAAAGTTCTGTCGGTCGACTGCGAGTGGCATGGGCAGAACCATGTAGATGGGCTCCTACGGTCCTTACAGATCTGCTGGAAGCCCGGACATGCAGCTTACATCCGGTTTAGGGATGAGCAAACCAACTACGCGTTTGACATCAGCTACAAAGAGGCGGGAGAGATCATAGCGGAGTACCTAGACCGCCCGGAAGTCCGGTATGTCGGCCATCACATCAGCGCCGACCTTCCGTGGATGTCCCATGTACTAGGACTTCAATGGTATGAGAAGACCCTGCTCGATACAGAATTCGCGCAACAATGCGTGGACGAACACTCTGAGCTGGGGTTAGAGCGGTTGTGTATGGCCTACACCGACCTAGGGCGTTGGGACCTGGAACTCACGCAGTGGTGCAAGGCAAACGCTAAGTTGGTAAAGGATGGTTATGGTTTTATCCCGGATAAGATCATGATACCCTACGCACTTGCAGATACGGACGGCGTTATGCGAACCTACCCGCAGATACTCCGGCGGTTGTTGAATCAGCATTGGGGCGAGGGGTTCCGGTATTACAACCAGATCTTCAATCCGTTTGTGACCGATGTCTACACCTTTTTCGGTAAAGAAGGGCTGCCAATCGACATGGAGCGGATGAATGATCTTCGAGACCTATATCACTATATCAGGGTACAGTTGGATAAGGAATTTAGATCACGGGTCATCACAGAGTCTGAGACGCTGTTGCGTACGGCGTTGATGCGGATTGATCTGGAACTGGGTATCGACGTGTACCAGAACCTACTGGAGATGGTAGAGTCCGGAGACATGGAGGAGGCACACCAGCTTCTATACACTGCTGTCCCGGCTGAGAACCACCTGGACATCAAACCGGTTTGGGAGCACTTCCTGAACGCTCCCAAGTTCAAACCTGGGTCATCTAAGCAGGTTCGACTATGGTTGTTCGGGGCTAAGGGTATGACACCGGTTAAATCTACCAACCAGAGGGATAAGGGATTACCATCCATGCCTTGGGAGAAGGTACTGGAGTTACCCGAAGACAGGCGCAAGGAGTTCACCCCCAGCGCGGACGGGCAGTCGTTGGAGATCCTGGGCATGCAGTATTCAGACCCGGTGTTGGGCAAGCTTCTGGAGTTCAAGGCGGTAGACACCGTTTGCAGTAACTTTTTAGGCGAGCCCACAAGGGACCCAGACACAGACGAGATCATCGAGCAAAAAGGTCTACACAAGTTTGTGGCCAGCACTGGTAATCTGCATAATCAGCTGAGTGCGACTGAAACGGGAAGAAGTAGATCGTGGAAACCAAATATTTTGAATTTGCCTGGTTGGGTGAATGACAAAATTAACGCCGGTATGTTTGAGATATTTATGCTGAGGTTGGCCGATGGCACGCTTCCAGAAATCTACTTCAAGTACGTAGTAAACCCTAAATCGATACCTAGTGTCCGGAGTATCGTGAAAGCGCCACCAGGTTGGTGTATAGTAGAATCCGATTACGCTACAGCGGAATTGAGGGGCTGGGCCTATATATCAGGTGATCAGAAGATGATAGATCTGATTACCAAACCAGACAAACACTTCGCCAAGGTCAAATCCGAGGCGTTGCCCATGAACAAGGAGGGGGAGATAGACAAAGATTGCGTATGTCGCCTATCTTTCCCGGAGTACATCGGAGGGGACCAACAACAATGGGTTATGGCCTACGGGTCTGAGGGCGAGGTGCATAAACGGTTCGAAGACAGCGATCTTCTTAGGGATGAGTTTGGTAATGTCGTACACGCCAAGCAAGATCTGCACTGGTCTCTAGCAGAGATGATGCATCACGCTCCTAGAGAGGTTCTTGATAATAAGGGTATCAGAGGAGGGGCAAAAGTGGGGAATTTCTCGTGCGTAGCCGAGGATGAGCTGGTGCTGACCCGTGACAGATCCTGGAAGCCTATACAACATGTTAAAAAGACAGACCAGGTATGGGACGGGCTTGAGTGGGTGGATCACGAAGGCGTGGTAATGACAGGGGTAAGAGCGGTTGTGGAGTACCAAAGCTTTAGAGCGACACTAGAACATCAAGTGTGGATTAGTGAAGACGTTAAAGTATCTTTGCGAGAGGCCATAGCCCGAGGCTCCACGCTGTGGAGTAGCTTACCGAAAGGGTGGTCAGATATAAGAGAGATGCTAATCCCGTTCAGAGGCGGGGAGCGGGAGGTTAAGACATACGACATCCTAAACGCGGGACCTAGAAATAGGTTCACCTGCCAGGGTGTTATTGTGTCCAACTCTGCATACGGCGCCTCGGGAGCCACCCTTGAGCGCAAGATCGAGGCGGACACAGGGGTCAAGCCGGAGGAAGGAGATGGGCAGAAGATGTTGGAGACCCTGGAGGAACGTCAACCCAGGGCGTTCGAGTTCATGAAGGAGATGGAGGAGAAGCCGGTTGACCCGGGCTACCTCATCGCAGAGTCTGGACGTGTTAGACACTTCCATCTTAACAGTAGAGACCTGGTCGGAGACTGGATGTTTCGGGGTCAAGCCGGAGCACAGGGTCGGGAGGCCAGGAATTTTTACATGCAAGAATCAGTTGGAGCCACAGCGGCCAGGGCGGCTGTGTGGCTTGTTAAGTTCAAGTTTAAATTCCAACTACAAGAAAGACCGATCGCCGTACTGTACGATAGTGTCGTGACTCTCAGCCCTAACTCAGAGAGGGATGTCTGCAAGTCAGCTCATGAACTATTCATGTGGTTGGCTAATGGCTGGCAATGCGTGGACGACCGTATCCTCCGATACCCGGCAGACCATGATCTCAACCAAGCATGGTCCTTCAAGGCCACCAAAGAAGAGCTACAACGCATAGAACAGGACCCACTATCGCAGGAACCAAACGTGGTGGAAGCCAGAGAATGGTTGAAGGAGAAGATCGAGCTATTGAAAGACAATGAGAAGCTGTCGCTTAAAGGCGCAGATTGGATGTTTGATGAGTGAATTCAAAGATGAGATGCGCAAGAAGTGTGTAATCATGGAAATCGAAGAGCTACTTGAGAGGGTAGAGACACGCATACAGGATGTGGACTCCGCGCTGGACGCCCCATCCTGGGTATGTTGGAGCGTCATCGTAGACGCCCTGGCGATGTTTGAGGACCTGACGGAGCGTGAGGCCACATGCGTGCATCTACCAAGGTCCGTAGAGATCCTGGTAGATGCTTACGTTGTTAAGCACATTAAAGAATCGTATATGGGCCTGAGAAAAGAAAAAGTATTGTTAGGTCTTGACGTCGTGTTGGACGCCCCACACTTCAAATTCGAATAACCAAAGGATAGAGATGGATATATGCGGAATATGCGGAGGCGCAGAGACCGAGCATGAAAATGCGCTCTGTGCCTCCTGCGAAGGGGATCACTGGGTTCAACCACAGGATTTCCTAGGAGAGTCTCTACACCCTTTCATACAAGAGGCGTGTAAGAATCTGGGAGTTGCGAGGTGCGAGTTACACCACAGGTGTCTCACACATCTAAACAATAAAAAGCACTGGACAACAGATGAAAGAAGAGACACGAGAAGTACCCGGCCTGATATTTCCCAAGCCAATGACGATGGCAGAAGCTGAGGATGTGATTTGGGGCTTGCGGAGGTCGGTGGCCTCCGTACCTAAACAAGATCACGACTCGACTAATTACAAGATGAACGCGGAGGTCCTTCGAAAGTTGGAGGAGATGTTCCCAGAGTTCGTGGATAAATTATAAAAAGGTATGGACAACAGATGAAAGAAGTGTATAACGATGAGCCGCGACGACACACCACGTGTCGTCGCGCAGTAAAACAAGTAAACGGCCAAACGGCCAACAAACAAAGCAAGCAAGGAACTAGATTATGACAGAACAGAAGAAACGTAGTATTATGGGTGGGTCAGCCGGATCTAACAAGATGGATGAGAAAGGCGGATCCCACAAGAGTTTGAGAATGTTTGAGGATGGGGTGCGAACGATCATCCCCAAACTGAAAGACACATTCCAAGGCCGGATTCTACCGGCATTTGATTGGACAATGAGTGAGGCTGATGACGCGTTCATGAGTGGCTTCTCCCCCTACCGAGACTTAGAGAGTGGTATGACGGACAAACTAACTGACACCCCGGCCTACACCGGTTGGTTCAGTATGGTTGAGCGTCAAAACTTTGTAGGCAAGGAGTCGGTAGATTATATCAGCCCCAAGACCTTGAAGAAACTGGCGGGCGTCACAGGTATTGATGCGGCAGACCCCATCGAAGAGTGCTTTTGGCATATCTACGATTTGGTTAAGTCCGGGGACAAAACGCTGGAGCCACTGATCCGCCCCAAAGGTGGTTACAAGGAGTACAAGATGTTTCGGTCGGCTTCAACAGCCGGGTTGATCAACGTCTACGCCTGCGACCCCTATGATCAGGAATGGAAGGTAATGGTACAACTTTGCTCTCAGGCCTACATGAATGCGCTGAAAGAGAAGTTGGCGTTCCCCACGCCCCGATCGGTATCCATCCGAGACGAGAACTTCCCAGACTACCTGTTTGGTGACATCACAGATCCGGCTACTGGCCTGAAGTTCATCACCTGTCAGGTGGAGGACAACGGCAAGCAGATCAACAGCCTGCGATTCAGCAAGAACGCGAAGGACCATGATCTATCTGGTGTGGAGATCCTGCCGGTTGATGAAAGCGTTCTGGCGCAACGCCACAAGCTCACAGGCGAGAACCACTGCATGATCTTTCCGACGTATCAGGAGATCATTGACTTCATGACCGCCGACGGCGGGTTTGACATGGAGATCGTTAAGGAGGTCTGCGGAGATAAGGCTAACATCGGAGCCTCCACACGCTTGGGAGCTACGCAAGTGGACGCGACACCTGACGAGCGGGACGAGGAGTACAATGAAGATATCCCAATGGGTGACGAAGATCTGACAGAAGGAGCACCTACTCCAGAGCAGGAAGACGACGTACGTCTATTCTGGGTGGAGCAGGATGGAGATACTGTGGAGATGAGTGAAAAGGCGTTGCAAGAGGCCGTGGATGCCGGCTTTGAAGGCGATGTGGTGCTTCAGGGCGAGGAGGATTGGCAGACACCTGCTGATTACGGAATCACCAAGACTGTGAAAGCCCCACCCCCCAAGAAAGGGCCTCCGGCTAAGAAAGCACCACCCAAGAAGGACGGGCCTCCCCCGCGCAAGCAGGCGGAGAAGCAGGAGCTTCCGGATATCCCGGAGACCGAAGGTCCGGAGAAGGGTGATCAGGCCAACACCGGGGACGAGGCTTTGACCGCTAAGGAGTCCAAGGAGTTAAAAGAGTTGCAAGGAAGGCTGGAAGGTGGATCTGTCGAAATGGAAGACATGAAACGTATTGCCACACTTCTTCAAAAGAAGAACGGTAAGTAATCAAACGCGGACTGGGCCTGTGCCCAGTCCGCTATTTACAAAGGAGGGCAGGATGCCCGCAAAGAAAAAGAGTTCTAAGAAAAAGTCGAGTGTGGTGAAGGCCCCTCAGACGGTAATAACACCCAAACGAAAGTTGGTGCACATCAATAGCTTCGATATACTGGACGACAGCAATGAGGACCACCTCCAAGCTACTCGGGAATCGTTGTTTAGTGTACAAAGCCGGCGCAAGAACCATCCAACGGGTTTCCGTACAATGTCAGAGGTGCAGGCTAGTATGATACCCTATCGGCATTTCTACCTGCAATGGGCGACTGGATGCTATGGTATACCCGAAGGGTGCGTACTGGAGTTGTTCGGTGAAACCGGACTTGGGAAGTCTACCTTCATGTACTGGCTGATGGGCGGCGCCATGATGCACGGTTGTCCATGCGTTGTACACGAGAGTGAGGGCAAACCCTTGACCGAGGAGTGGGCAGGTCGTGCCATGTCATCTGACCGGGAGATCGCAGCCAAGATGTTGAAACGGATAGGGGTGTTCGCCAAGACCTTTGAGTTACGCCAGATGGATCAGGATATGATCGATTGGTTTGACATCGCGAGAGGTCGGCGCATAGGTAAGCACCGGACGGTCCCATTAGAGACGCCCATGGTGGCGGGGGTCGATAGCTTCAGCAAGATGATGAGCCCGGCTGAGGCCGCGGGTGTTCACGACTACGGCGATAACATGAGCAAGGAGAAGAAGGCTAAGGCCAAGGCCACGGGTGAAGCCTCCAACCTGGGTCACTCCAAGTGGGCGCACTCTTGGGGTAAACGCCTTCCCAACTTCTTGTCCAGTAATAACGGGGTGGTCATCGTGGTAAGCCATCAGAATGAGAAGGTGGATATGTCCGGCAAAGGTAGTCAGATGAGTGCAGATGTCTCAGCCTTGTACAACACGACAAAGATCGGAGGGCGAGCCATGGGTCAGAATGCAGCAGTTCAGTTGATTCTGGGACGTAAAGCTCTGGTCAAGAACGGTAGCAATGAGAAGATTGGTGTGACGGTTAAGATGCGGGTACACAAGAACAGCTACGGACCTAACGAGAGGGTTATCGAGTATGACCTAATCAACGACCAGCACCAAGACACTGAAACGACCTTAGCGCCTTCCATGGACTTTGATCGCGGTATGTGCGATTGGTTCGCCGAGAATGGATACTTAGAGACAACGGTCAGCAAGAAACGCTATTCAAGTCCTTTACTCGGTCTGAGCAACGTCAAGGCGCAGGAGTTCAGTGAGGTCTTCCACTCTTCGGAGAACCGTGAGTTGAGGGAGAACCTTGGCCGCCACCTTAAGATCCGCGGTTACGAGGATGAGGTGGATAAGATTAAGGAAGAGCAGAAGAAGGAGGTTACCGATGGCGAAGGTTAGAAAAGAAGATAAGCAATTACTACAGTTGTTAGAGTCAGTAATGGACCAAGTACGTAAGGGCGAGTTACGACTCGCCGGAGACAGCAATAAGTTTAGTATGTCTCAAAATGTATTTCCCATTATAGGTGAGAAAGTCACATGGAAGACTACAGATGAAGTACACATAGTGTTAGACGCACGCTTTACCCGGCATTACGAACCAGAGGACTCCGATGCCCAAGGTTAGTCTAGCCACAGAAGAGCAGGTAAACCAGGCGCTGGCCACCCTCACGGGTGTGCGCCAGGCGGCTTACTGCGAAACAACGGAGGAGGCGTTGGAACTCGTTTCCGACAAATGCGGGGTTCTCAATGAGCGAGCGCCCTTCAACCTCGGGAGTTGTTGTCCGGTATTCGAGAGAGTCCCGGTCGTCAGCGCCCTGATGTTCAGACGCAACGACCAGTTCCTCCGTAAGATCCTGTACGATCTTGAGCAATCAACATGCCTGATGATCGACAGCCACCTTCGAGGGAAGGATGGGTTGTTCATCGTCCGTCGGTTCGCAGACCACGATTCAGCGCAGGCGATGTCGTTTGCAGGGAGGTTGGCTAAGTCCAACCCCAAGCAACCTTCGGCAGTGATGATCGGGACGGACAGGGAAGGCGGTTGGTTAGTTGGTTATCAACTACGCCAGCTGTTCGATTGAGAGCGGTAGACGTAGTCAGAGTACAGTAGGCAGGCCTGGGTTAAACTCCAGGCCTTTTTTGTGATCAAAGTTAAGGAATATTTATAACAAAAAGGAATTATTATGGCTAACAATTATGCAGAGGGAAGCGCCCTCATAGAAATACCAATGGAGCGTCAGGACGAGGCAAAGGCCTTACTAGCTGGTATTGAGAAAGAGTACGAAGATGCAGAGGATTACGGGTACTTCCCATTGGAGGCGACGTTTGAGGACGCTGGTTTGTGGCTGTGCCATGACGAGAGCATTGACCCGGATGTGGCGGAGGATGTCGCGCGCAGGTTTGTAGAGGCTTTTGATCTCCCACCGTTCTGTATGGAGTTCGCTTATACATGCTCCAAACCGCGTCTTGACGAGTTCGGGGGTTGCGGATTTTGCGTGGTCAAAGGTCTACCAACACACTGGGTGTCTACAGCGGGTGTCAGAGAGTTTGCACTGAAGCATACACCGGAGATCCCAGCGTGAGGCAGACAAAACAAGAGATATTGAAGAAGTTGGATGAGCAGGGCCTAACCTACGATACGGCGCTACCCCAACCGTTCTTTGACCGGGTGTCGGAGTCCGTCGAGTGGCATCCCTGGTCAGGGTTTGTTTGGGGGTATCCAGAGGGAATGATGAGTGGCCTACCCCTGGCCCTGAACGACACGGCCCTAGATTGGTGTAAGGAAAATGAAGTGCCTTGTATGGATGTGGATGGGATGGTTTGGCGATGAAGGAGCAGATATGAGGTTTATGGAAGTACGCAAGGATAGCTTCAAGCAGCGTCTAGTTCGGCGACTACGCAGGTTACTAAGGTTAAAAGAAGACAAGTATGTAGTTAGGTTCACGCGTATCAGCAACCCCCAAGTACGGTGTGAAGTACCAGCAGGCCCGAGCTTAAGGGAGATAATCACCAGTAACTCCCTGTCTACTAACCACAGCATAGAGCCTGGCGAGTGGTTGAAGCAGAGTTGGTGGGAGCGCCGGGTATTACGAAAACCACAGTCTTACATTATCAGATTTCCTCACACCGAACCAAAAGAGACCGACAATGGGTGAACATCAAAACACGGAAACAAGGACCGACGGCTTGACGCTTAGATACATATGGGTGGGAGACCACCTGATGTTGGTGCGGAACTAAAACACAGAAAAAGGAACTATAATGGGATTTTTCAGTTGGAAAACAAATGACACGAAGAGATCGATACCGAGCACCTACAGCGCTAAAAAGACGTTCCCGGTGCACCTATGGGTCCCGGGAAATAAGTTAGCGACAGAAGAGGGTTACGATGGTTACGGCGAGTTTGAGGGCCTTGATTACTTTGAGGTGTTTGCCGAACTTAATAAGGATCACCCACTGTTTCGGGGGAAGGAGTATGACGAGGAACCAGATCCAGAGCTCGGGAACTATTTCGTAAACGATCGTCGGGGTGCCGGGATTGAGGTCTTGAGCCAGGCGGAGCGATGCGAGGAAGGGATCGAGGGCTTACTATTCCCGCAGTTAATGGAGGGAAGTCAGGAGCCTGCGGACTTTAGCAGGCCTCCCGAGCTTCTTATACGAAGGTCCGGAGATCTTTAAGGTGGAGGTCGCGACAGACAACACAGGACCCCGCCTGGAATATTACGAGTCGGAAGAGGATTGGAGATCCGGCACAGGCTTCCCAGTGGATACCCTGGAAGACGATGAGCGGGAGCAGGTGCTTCTCGACGTTCTAGATGGGAAGTACAAGCATTGAACAAACCAATTATTATAGACCTGTTTTGCGGCGCCGGAGGAAGTTGTGCCGGAATTATGAGCGCGTTACACGACCAAGGGATGGAGTGTGAGATGTATGCGGTAAACCACTGGGAGCTAGCGCTGGAGACCCACGAGCTTAACCACCCGGAGGCCCAGCATTATGTGGAGGATGTGTTCAAAGGCACGCCAATGAAGCATATCAAAGGCCGGCGCGTGGCTTTGCTCTGGGCCTCGCCCAGTTGTACCCATTTCAGCGCGGCGAGCGGGGGTAAACCACTGCAAACACAGGAACGAGCACACGCCAACTCGGTGTTGAAGTGGTGCGAGGAACTGACTGTAGATAGAGTGATCCTAGAGAATGTTAGTCATTTCCTGTCGTGGGGCGAACTCAATGCTAAAGGGCGCCCCATCCCTGAGCGTAAAGGTAAGCTGTTTGAAGTGTGGTGGAAGAAGATGGAGAAATTGGGTTATACATTGGAGAAGCGAATTCTGTGCGCAGCAGACTTCGGAGCGCCAACCTCCCGTCAACGTCTGTTTATTCAAGCCGTCCGCAAGGGTTCAGGTAAGAAGCTGATGTGGCCCCAACCCTCTCATAGTCAAGAGAACTGGCTGTCGGCGGCCAGCATCATAGACTGGAGTGATGTAGGTACGCTTCTACAGGATAGGAAGAAACCGCTGTGTGAAAACACGTTGAGGCGTATTGAGAGAGGCATGCAGCAACACTGGGGGGAGTGGGCCGAACCCTATATTACAATCCTACGCGGGCAGAGTAACACCCGGTCCATCCATCAACCACTACCAACTATATCAGCGGGAGGAGAGCACTTTGGGCTGGTAGCTCCCATTGATAACAAGTCTAATAAAGGAGGGTGCCAGGACCCATCAGAGCCGTTGTCTACCATCACAGGAAAGCAACGGCAGGGCGTTCTACAGTCGCTGATCACAGGCCAGCAGTCGTGTGCGGCGTCCAAACCTTCTGGTAGTAACCCTGTACCCACTATAGCGACAGCGGGGGCCATTAGTTTGGTGACCCCGTTAATCATAGGCAAGCATTCAAACTCGCAGGCCCAACCTGCAGATCGGCATCCAGTACCCACACTCTCGACAGAATCAGGACCGCAGGTCATAAACCCACTTCTAGTTAATTACTACGGGACGGGAATTTGCCATGAGACAACAGAACCAGTACCGACCATAACGACTAAGCAACGGCAAGGGTTGGTGGTACCACAAGGCCTGGCCTTGAGCTACCGAATGCTAAATGTCGGGGAGTTGTCGCGCGCTACCGGATTCCACAACGGATATAAGTTCGCGGGGAATAAAACGCAGGTGGTGAAACAGATCGGTAATGCAGTACCACCCCCGTTTGCGAGGGCGCAGACTAGTTACTATATCGAGGAATGGAAACGAGAATGTGTTTAAGAGAAATTAATAAGCAGGAGATCAAATGAGAAAATTAGCATCAGTGCAAAGAATCGACACCGTCAGTCCCATCCCCGGGGCTGACATGATCGAGGTAGTTCGGGTTAACGGCTGGGATGTCGTAGTGAAGAAGGGCGGATTCCAAGCGGGGGACAAGTGTATCTACATAGAGATAGACAGCTTCCTACCGGAGCGCTCGGAGTTCGAGTTCCTACGTAAGACGTCATTCAAGACCCTGTACGAGAAACCAGGGTTCAGACTGAAGACCATGAAGCTCCGAGGGGTTGTCTCCAGCGGCTTAGTATTACCCGTACCTGAGAACCTACAGCACCTGGCGGTAGGAGAGGACGTCACGGATATCCTGGGGATCGTAAAGTACGACCCGCCAATCCCCGCAGAGTTAGAGGGCCTGGCGAAAGGCGCGTTCCCATCCTTCATAAGCAAGACAGACGAAGAGCGTGTCCAGAATTTGGCGGCTCAGTACGAGGAGATGAAAGCCAGAGGGCCGTACGTGTGGTCAGAAAAGTTGGAGGGCACATCCGGAACTTATTACCGGTACAACCAAGAGTTCGGGGCCTGCGGTCGGAACACCGATTGGTTGGACACAGAGGGGAACACCTTTTGGGAGCTCGCGCGCCGACACCAACTAGAAGAGAAGATGAAGGATTTAGGTGGTAACATCGGATTGCAAGGGGAACTCATAGGCCCTGGAATCCAAGGACCAAACTACTACCAGTTGAAGGAGCCGGAAATTCGGTTCTTCAACGCGGTAGACCTCAATACCCGGAAGCGCTACACCTACCAGCAATTCATGTTGTTGACGGACGAGCTAGAGTTACCAACAGTCCCTATCCTAGGCATAGATCCATTACCAGATACGGTGGAAGAGCTACTGCACATGGCTAATGGTCAGTCTACGCTGTGTGACCGCCCTCGCGAGGGTCTGGTGTTACGAACACTGGATTATCAACACAGCTTCAAGGCGGTGTCATCTCTATACCTCTTAAAGCAAAAGGATTAAAATGAGAAAATACGTATTACCGAACGACGTGACACGGTGTCCAGGGAAGGGATGTGAGATAAAGGACAATTGTTTGAGGTTTAGGCAACTGCGTATACTGGGTAATAAAGCGGTGTACAGCACTGTAACGCAGTTCACAACACAAACACTTCCAGAGACGTGTGCGGGCTTTATCAGCGTTAAAGAATCAGACAGGTTGCAAGAATATGAAACAGAAGATAAGTAAGTGTGACGAACACTACGGAGCGGAGGTTTACTATGTGGTTTAAACATAAGGCGCCCACCTGCTCCCGGGAAGAGTACCGCTCGGTTATAATCCAGGCGGGCGTGGTTGACAAACCTACATTAGGACATGAGATGTGTGTGATGGAAAGTTATGTCGACGGGAAGTTAGTGGCATCTGCGCTGTACCAGCGTGGACAACCAACAGAATATCGAATCATAGGAAGATCATGAAAGAACAAAATGAGATCACACCCCTGTACAAGAAGGGCGAGGATAAACCAGCGCTGTACCACGTACCATCCACGGGAGGGGCCTACTACACAATGGAGCAAGCGCATTACGCGCTGAACAAACCCAGGCTTTGCGAATGCGGAGCTGAGATCAGTACCAAGTATTACTGCATCTGTGAAAGCTGCAGACAACGTAAGCGGGCTGAGGAAGAGCGTCTGCGCTTCGATCAGGCCACGAAGGTCAACATCAGTGATTACCAAGAAGATATGGTAAGTTACAATGACATCTCGGATATGGGCGACTTCTTCAACCACTGCGTCGAACAGATGTCATATGACGAAGACCTCCCCAAGTACGTCTGGGGAACAGTCCGAAACCAGATTGTGGTGCTGTACCTCGATCAGATACTAGAGGATGCCGAGTGCCGGGGAAATCCCTACGAGGACTACGAACGCCGGTTAGATGGTGTGGAAGAGCTGCAGACGGCTGTGCAGGCCTTTAACGAGGCAAACAGGGACAACCACAGTAACTGGGTCTGGAACGAGGATCGCAAGACCGCAGTGATCTTGGATGAGAAATTTTTGGAGGAAGTTAGGGAGATTGCATGTCGCTAACGCAAGAGAGATATGATGAGTTTCTGCGCGACACGTGCGCGGTGTCCAGCAGATTTTTACGCAAGAGAAACAACTGGTTCAACCGTTGGCGTATCCGGAGAGCGGTAACGCGCATGTTTAGAGAGTACGGTGTCTGTACGCCAGTACACGTAACCACTGAACATGGAGTTATAACGGTCAACGCAGGAGACCCAATACTTATAGAGGTGGAGATGCCTTTGGAGAGTATCAGCGTTACATTAAACATTTGAGGAATTAATATGAAAGAAGTTATTCTAAATGTGGGGGTATACAAAGACACGGTGGTTCTTAGAGGTACAGGCTGTGAAGTCCAACTAACACCCGACCAGGCGTTTAGGGCATCGGCCTTAATCGACATAGCCGCGGCTGCGGCAAAGGCCTTCGCCCCTCTCCGCATTACCGATAGGGAGTTGTGCGACCTGTGTAGCGAGAAGAGCCCAGAGGAGATAGTAAAACTGGCGGGAGCGGATAAGGAGCTTTTCGTTGCAGTTGTGAAACATAACGTGGAACTCGGCGAGTATGGTTACGCGCGAGAGTTGCTGGACGCTTGGGAGGTTGCATGAGCACGTTAGAGATCTACTACCCGCCGGAGTACAGCTGAGTGCTTACAAACAGGAGCTTATCAGGTGTAACAAGCTGAGTCTGCATATAGCAGAGGGTGACTTAGACGAAGCCCTGAGGCTTAGGGACTCCATACCGGAGCTCCAGCAGAAGGTACGAGACCTAAAGGATAAGATAAAGAAACTAGAACTAAATAACCTAACCGTATTAAAGTGAGTAACCATTATGAGCAGAATTAAATTAGAAATGGGCGGACCAGAAATGTTATTTGCACTAACCGAAGGAAACCCCGGCGCCGTGCGTGTGGTGATGGAGATGATGCGGCACAACCCCCAGATCGACCCCAGGATGCATTTGGACCCTTTGGCGGTCTAATAGGATTAGACACCCACAAAAGAATAGCAGACCAGCGTCAGGACTTTATCCACAAAACAACCTCCAAGCTCGTAGCGAGAACCAAGCTAATAGTTATTGAGGATCTAACATTAAGTGGTATGACCAAACTCTGGGGTAGGAAGGTCTCGGACCTTGGTATCTCAGAGACTTGCAGACAACTGGCATACAAATGTCAGATACAGGATGTTGGCCTTATTCAGGCCGACCGCTGGTACCCCAGCACGCAGCTCTGCTGCTGTTGCGGAGGCCGCCAAAAACTAGAACTGGACGAGCGTACCTACGCTTGCCCTGACTGCGGGAACACCGCAGACCGCGATCAAAACGCGGCAATGAATTTAAAGCAATTATGTACCGACGGCTTGTCGGAAATTAACGCTTGGGGACATGAAGGCTCTGACTACCAGCACACGCTGGTAGTGAAACCGTCGTGGATGAACCAGGAACTAAACCCGCGCACACTTGTGTGCACACATTAGAGAGCAGAATCAATGAATGAAGTACTAAAAGAAATCGGAGAGCAACTTCGAACACAGGATAATCGTTGCACGATGGATCCATGCTTTTGCGTGCAGGTCTTGGAGAGAATAGGACCTATGGACCTGAATTACGCGTACAAGCTTATGTTCTACGACCACGATGAAGTAGAAAACTACTACGCGGACGGGCCAGACCCCGAGCGTTGGCTTGAGTTACAGGAACTTGAGCACCGAGGTAACCTCCCTGAGCATATCACCACGAGGGGTTACCAGGAGGTGTGGAAGACCGTACAGGTGTGTTTCACACTGGCTGGCGCGAAGCAACACCTGGAGATCAACGGGCACAACTACCGACACTACTACGGGACTCAGATCTACGTAGACAGCTTTTACCGTAATCCTGAAATGCAGGCGATTCGGGAGTGGTTGATGAATGGTGAAGGATGAGCACTCACGGCTTGGTAGAGATCTTCTACCGACTCCCGAATCTCCCACCACTCCTAGCCTTGTCTCAGCTGGATCAGCAAGACTACTACCAAGCTGGGCCGGTGTTCCCCACACAAGAGATGGAATCACTTAACGACGTGCTTTACGGTGCGTTCTGGGATGTGCAGGCTTGGGGCCTGCCCCGACAGATACAGCGTCATGACGCGATAGTCTACAAGTTAGGGTTTGACAAAGTGGTGGTGATGCTGATAGTGGATCATCAAGCGGATATTCGGCTGTTTACTCACCCGGATATTCCGGTATCGCAGAGAAAGCTGTATGCAGATGAGAACATGCCGGTCTATATGTGGCAGGCGTCGGTCGATTGGGAATTAAAAACGAACAAAGGAATGAGAGCATGACGCATGTTAATGAGACAAGAGAAAGAGCACCGCATTTACGAGACACCACCATGCAGGTGGGCGAGTGGTTCTGGCACGTACACACAGAAGAAGCGTATTTCGTAGCGGCCTTTAACTTGGCGGGTACATATATAGGCGCCGAAGAGCAGTTTGCTCTTGTGTCACCGCGCGGAAAGTACTTTGGTGGTGCTTCTCGGACGCTACAAGAGTTGCATGACAACCTTAGAGACCAATTTGTAGCAATTCGGCGCGTGGAAATAAACTACCCGGACCCCCGATGAAAGTATTACTACAATTAGGCGACCCGGACGCGCCACTCTACACACCGCCCATGACAATCATAGAGGCGTGCCAGAGTGGACGCATCTGTTATCACGTCTACAACGAGCAGACAGATGAACTGGAGTACGAATGTACTCCAGAGTTTGAGAAGGAGAGTGTCATGGCCTACTGCGATACGCTGGAGAGCGTCTTAGCGGTATTCCAGGCTCAGCACCTGGGGGACCCAAAGGCAGGGCGTCCACGCATTTACTGCGCCCACGCCAAGCGTCTGATCAGTCAGGCACTGTGGTGGGGAGCAATGCGCGGGGAAGGTGAGAGTATGGTGGACCCGGAACGTCTGGATATAAAGGACTTGGCCGAGCACTTTTATCGGTACACGGTTATGACCATGGGAGAACGACAGACGTTCGGAGACGTGCTGATGAAGACCCACGTGGGTATGCCTACCGTCAAGGATTGGTGGCTCAAGCAAGTACGTTGGGGGTTGTTGTGAGTGATAAAAAGTGGGTACTGCGTTGGTATTACAGAGACACCTGCGATGATTATTCTATAACAACACGAAAGAATGCAGATATAGGAATTCTGTTTAGAGGGCAGAAGCAGATTTGTTCATTCAGTCGCAGGTGGCTCACGGTGGTGCGGAATCACCTGAAGGCACGCCACCAAAGCAAGGAATGGAAAAAAAGTAAGAGGTGAGACAAAAACTAAACACAGGAAAATTATGAAACATGCAATATCAGTTCTCAGGAACCAAGAACAGACATCGACGAACAATGCAAAACTGCAATACATTACGGATAAGAGGAACCTTGAGCTGGCCATAGCGAGGTCCTGCAGAGAGGCTATAAACGTCCTGGAGGAGTGCGACAACCCCGCGGAACTCCGCGCAGTACCACCCACTGAGGACCTCCGGGTTATACTGGATGCCGTAGTGCGTTTGACAGATATCAGACAAAGAGGATGTAATCACCTATGCGTAGACAACTTCGCCGCGGAGTGTCTGTACAAGCTTATTCAAACGCTGAAAGTAACCGATGAAAAATAATAAGACGTTGAAGCAGAGTCCCAAGGGGCAATGGGCCGACGAGTTAGAGCGCTATAAGAATGGGGAAACGGCTCCAGCCTGTGCAGGGAGGTTGGGCTGTAAGCTGTCGACGTTCTACGCACGAGCTCGTGCGGAGGGGATTCATAAAGAGAGCGGGCGTCCTCGCACCGTACTCCCGGACGGTTACGCGCAGGAGCTTGAAGCTTATAAGAACGGTAAATCTGGTTCGGTATGTGCCGCTGAATTGGGGCTGAATACCTATACGTTTTTAATGAACACCCGACGAGATGGCAGTGTTCGACCTTGTGGTGCACCCCACGGAAAGAGAGGCCCCAACGGCAACTCGAAGATATCAGCAGCACAACGGAAGCAGATCAAAGAGCGGTTCGAGAGGGGCGAGACACAGACGAAGATGGCTAATGAGTTTGGTGTGACGAGGCAGTACATCAGCTGGTTGATAAAACAGGAGTAACTTCTAGCAGTAATTTAAGTACCTAACAGTGTTTGGAAGTGTTAAAATTAAACACAAAATAAAATACAAACAGGGGTTGACAGCAACCTGTTTAACCCCTACTATGTTACACATGAGATACATTAAAAGAATGATGAACTACTCCGGGCCGATGTTCGAGCGACTGCAAGCTTTGTCTGAAAAGACAGGGCTGGCACTTACCGAGCTTGTCCGCCGGGCGATCGACGAGTATCTGGACAAACAAGATAGTAAGTAAATGATCCTAGCCCATAAAATCCAACTAGACCCGACCTACGCCCAAGCCCGCGATTTTCGCCGGGCTTGCGGAGTAGCGCGGTATACCTGGAATTGGGCTTTAGAGCAGATGCAGACATCCTACAAGGAAACCGGGAAGTCGCCGAAGATCAGCGATCTGAAAAAGCGTTGGAACCAGGAGAAACCAGATTGGGTATACGAAAGTCCCCGGGATGCGAACAGCCAACCTTTCGCGAACTTGCAAAAAGCATACTCCAACTTTTTTGCTAAGAGGGCAAAGTTACCAACCTTCAAGTCCAAGCATAAGAATAGGTCCTCCTTCTACGTTGCCAACGATAGATTCAAGCTAGAGGGAAAGAAAGTCAGTCTCCCGAAGATAGGTTGGGTAAGGTTGACCGAGGAGCTACGCTTTGAGGGTAAGATCCTATCCGGTGTTGTAAGCGAAAGAGCCGGTCGCTGGTACATCAGCATCCAGGTCGACACCCCACCCAAACCCCAAGGCAACCCCGGCAAGGAAATCCTGGGTATAGACTTCGGGTTAAAGACCTTCATGACCCTCTCCACAGGCGAGAAGATAGAAGCACCATTGCCTTTAAAGAAAGGCTTAAAACTATTAAAACGGCGATCTAAACAACATTCGAGGAAAAAGAAAGGCGGTAAAAACCGGGAGAAGTCCAGACAACGACTTGCCCGAACCCACAAAAGAATAGCAGATCAAAGACAGGACTTTATCCACAAGACCACCTCCAGACTAGTAGCGAGAACCAAGCTATTGGTCATTGAGGATCTAACATTAAGTGGGATGACAAAGCTCTGGGGTAGAAAGGTCTCGGACCTTGGTATCTCAGAGACTTGCAGACAACTGGCATACAAATGTCAGGCGAACGACGTAGGTTTACTACAAGCAGACCGATGGTACCCCAGCACGCAGCTCTGCTGCTGTTGTGGTGGTAGACAAAAACTAGAACTGGACGAGCGTACCTACGCTTGCCCTGACTGCGGGAATACCGCAGACCGCGATCAAAACGCGGCAATGAATTTAAAGCAGATTTATACGGGCGGCTTGCCCGGAATTGACGCTTGGGGACATGAAGGCTCTGACTACCAGCACACGCTGGTAGTGAAACCGTCGTGGATGAACCAGGAACTAAACCCGTGCACACTTGTGTGCACACATTAGAGAGCAGGAAGCTGACGAGAAGTTTGAGTTGGATAGTCATGGTGTCGAGGGTACGGTGGCACCAGACCTTATGTACCTTAATGCCGGGGACACCTACGTCGAGACCTTACTGTACCTGGAAGGTAGGTTCATCGTAAACGACTGGGGAACCGCGTTGGAAGTTTGGTGGGAGGGTTTCGACTCTAAAGAAGATGGCGAGGATCTAGGGGAATGGTTGGACAAACATCACGAGGATACAAATTATTATGAGCGAGGAAGAATTGAACAGATTGGCTATTGATGCCGCAGAAGCCCTACACGCGGTATGGAGCATCGGTGGCGGCTCCATGTTTTGCGATTCGTTCGACTGGGATGAAGCAGAGGATGACGACATAGCAGAGGTACTTAAACCGTTCTTAATCCGTGCATTCAATACAACCCGAAGCTGCGCAGATGGAATTTAACAAAGGAAGATTATGACTGAAGAAACTAAAAGAGATTTGAGAGGGGATATGGAGCTCCTTACCAAAGGCCTGCAGGAACTGCCTGGTGTCCTGGAGTTCTTGGGTATACCTGAATTACGTAAGGGACAGATAGAACCTATACAATGGTTGATGTCTGGGTTGGATACCATTGTGGTCCTTCCAACAGGGCTCGGAAAGAGTTTAGTGTACACCGTACCAACTCTAGCCCTAGGCTGGAAGACCGTGTTGTTCAGCCCGCTAGTAGCGCTGATGCAGGATCAAGTACAAGGTTTGTGGAAGAAAGGGGTGCGAGCTGCCCAACTTACAGGACTGCAGACAGAGGCTGAGAACGAGATGGTAATACGTGATTGGATCAACGGAGACATCCAGATGCTGTTCAGCGCACCCGAGCGCCTGGACAACCCAAAATTTATGGATGCCATGCGACAGATGAAGCCGGAGTTTGTGGTGGTCGACGAAGGACATGTCGCGAGTCAATGGTCGGACAACTTCCGACATCACTACGTCAAGATCGGAGACTTCATCGAGGAGATGAACCCACGGGTGGTGGCGGCAATGACGGCCACAGCGCGGGCAGAGGTAGTGAGGGATATGCGGCGGGTATTCCACATGCAGGATGCCAAACTCTGGAAGTACCTTCCCCGCAGAGAAAACTTACACCTGAGTAGCGCCCCATTCTACGGGTATCAGGATCTGGCGGACCGCGTGAGTAAGATCCCGGGAGCGTGCTTGGTGTACTGTGCGACGGTTAAGGAAGTGGTGGAGACCACCTCCAGACTCCAAAGCCTGCTGCCGAGTGAGGACATTATCATGTTCCATGGACAGCTCAAGGACTCGGAGAAGACGCACAACCTGAAGATGTTTATGGAAGACTACGCACGAGTTGTGGTCTGTACCAACGCATTCGGCATGGGAATCGATAAAAATTCGATAAGAGGCGTGATCCACCGCAACTACCCAGGTAGTCCGGAAGCAGTTTCTCAAGAATCGGGGAGGGCAGGAAGAGACGGCCTAGACAGTTGGTGTACAATGCTTTACGACGAAGATTCAGGCCGGGTTCAGCAGTACTTTCTTGAGATGGGAAACCCAGACCAACACCTTATCCGGCGTGTTTACGATGTACTCAAGAGTGAGAGTCAGGGTGGTACCCGACCAGTCAAACTGACACTGGCGCAGATCGCCCAACGTTGTGGTACAAGCAGTCAACAGATTGGGGCGGTCATGGAAACCCTCACAGGAGCCGGGTGCATCACGCGCGATAGCGATCCTGAGAAGGTGGCGAAGATCCGGCTCCGGAAGTCCGATGACAATCCGGTATTCACCAGGTTCTCCAAACTCATCAACCGCGCGGGTAAACCCGACCGCGAGGGTTTCATCGAGGTTAACCTTAAATGGTTGGCGGATGAGGTGGAACTTACTCAAGGCACGGTAACGAATAAGCTACGCGGCTGGGAGAAAGATAACCTCATCGAGTACCAACCACCCTACCGCGGGGCGGTGACGCAGGTGGTGGGAGCCATCAGTTTGGTGGACTTTGATCGACTGAAGGAGAAGGCGCGGAGAGAAAGAGAGAAGCTGGACAAGGTACAGGAGTACCTGGACACCCCGGACGCCGAGAAGCACGATTGGTTGGAGACGTATTTCGAAGTAGATAATCTTGAAACTTAAAACTAAAAGGAAACTAAATATGGATATGAATTTTAACTTAGAGCAAATAGAAAAGCACGTAGCGCGGATTAAAGAGGCGATAGAAGATAAACCCGATTCTACGGATTGGGAGGGTCCCTATTCTGCTCTGTTGCATTTTATGGAAGAATACATAGAAGACACGCAAGCCTTGTACGAAAATATGAAAGAAGAAGGGCTGATGCTAGGAATCGCGGAAGCCGAAGGAGCCCTAAGAGCGGTAAAGACTTTATCGAATACCGCAAGGGAGCTAATCGACACCTACAACCCAAAGGAAACAGATGGACACACATGATATAAACTATATGGAACGAACTTTAAGGCATATCAGGAGAGTACAGGATCATATGCTGTACCTACTGAAGAACCACGCGGAGGATCTGGAGTTGGACGAAGATGCCCAAATGCAGTTGTTGCAGAACGCTATGAAGCACGACCTGTCGAAGTGGCGTACAATCCAATTCAAACCCTACTGTGATAAGTACGAGCGCAAGCTGGATAACCCAGAAGAGTTCGAGAGGGCTTGGTGGGACCACTACACATCTGAGAACCACCACTATCAAGGCGGAGGTTGGATCGGGCGGTTGGAGGCCATCGAGACCTGTTGTGATATTCAGGCGATGGCTGATGAGTTTGGCGAAGGCTCGTGCTTCGGGTACTACAACACAAAGTGGCGTCCTGGTTTTCATAAGTGGTTGAATAACCCAGAAAGTACGGATACGTGCGTGAGACACCAGATGCACTGCGACTACCAGTGGTTCACAACCACAGGGTGCATGGAGGCGGTCATAGACCTGCTCAGACCGCGGATCCCCTCTCCCAAACCTAAAAGTTTACGTACTAAGTTGATTGACAAAGTTAAAAGTTTAATGATAAAGGACAAACTATGAAAGATGATGAAGACTCGATGATACAGGAAGCAGCAGACACGTTGCGTAAGATGGAGGCCCTAAGGCCTGCCAAGGATATCTCGCTGGATATAAACCAGCGGGAGGATTGTTGCTGTGGTGAAAGCGGGTATCCATCCCGCTTTGCTGCGCTCAATACAGGGGTGTCAAACATCCTTAATAACGTTTGCGAAGGTTGTGTGCAGGGGCAGAAAATGGACAAGGAGATGGCGCGTATAGTTTGCCACCCTTGTCGCAAGGTTGTGTTGCGGGTCGCCCCACATACAGACTCTGACGGATTCAAGTTCGTGGCTGACCGCACGTACCACACGAACGCGTGCCTGGTCTGTCAACCTAGTCTTGAGAGCTCACTCATAGTAGAGAAGGCTATCTACATGAAGAACAATGGCAAAACACTCTGACCAACCGCAAACATAAACCAAAGGAACGATGATGAATAAGCTGGCAGAAACAGAAAACAATGACACGAAGTTAACTACGAAGGAAGTGAAGGTCGTTAAAACGATCCTAGCATCCCGAATGATGTCTCCAGACACCATAGAAGTGGATCCAGATGACCCGTCCAAGGACACTCCGATCTTACGCTTCAATGAAAAGAAAGGTGCGAGTCGCAAGTACCGGAAGGCCCCGTGTACACCAGATGTCTACGCAATGGTTAAGAGCTCACGCACCAAGTCTCGCAACAGCCCCGGACCCTATGATCTACTATCCAGTGATAACACGGAGTTCGCGATTGGGCTGGATAAGGAGGGAGTGGCAGTCCGCGTAGATACAATCTGCAGACTTCCTAAACTCGCGCATAAAATGAAGATCACGGGCGAAGCAGAGCCCGGCGAACAAACGGTCGAAATCGCGTATCATGCTGGTTGCAATAGCTATTATGTGGGCACCGCGCCGCGTGGTATGACATTCGTGGACATCCGTAATATCTTGAAGAGCTTGGACAATGCCAAGCAGATCAAAGCAGGATTGGAGGTGACTGGCAACTGGGAGGTTGACGCCGTACAAGGTAGCAACATCACTCTCCGGTCAACTTCGTCGGTGAATCCTATGTCGGGTTTTGGCTCTCCCCTCTAAAGGCAGGCCACGACAAGCACCCGGGCGGGCAGGTCATTTTGGCTTGTCCGCCCATAGCGCAATAACACCGGGGCACACGTTATATATATTTGTGGAACCCATACATAAAAATAGGTCCCCCAACCAGAAGACAAGTTCTTTTAGCTTGGGGGATGGAGTACTGGCCGCAACAGGTGTATTCACGACTGTCGCATTAATCGTTCCGGTTATGCAGATCGTCGCTGGTACTTTAGCCCTCTTATGGCCAGTCTTGCCCGTGACTTTATTCACGGGCTTTTTCATCGGTGTGTCGAAAGGTCACCGATGAGCGTAGCAACAACAACTAACCAACGAGATCCCGGGATAGAGCAGCGGGCGGTGCTGGAGGTCGAGGGACCAACAAAACAGATACTGCCCGGGCAGTGTCTTCCGGTCGCGAAAGGGAGCGAGCAATCCTTACATCCGTACACAGTGCGATTATTCAACGTGCTGTGTATAGACGATAAGCTGGTGCTCAATGCCAAGACTGTGGCGGAACCCGACGAGGACCTACGGCACAAGGCCTTCGAGGATCTCCCTGGACCTTCTTCGCTGCAGGCCTTCAGAGGACCCGGACACCGGTTCTTCACGCCAGGACTTCACCATGAGGGCTCCCCGTACCTCAGCTCGCACAGCTCCAGAGACATCCAACCGCTTAAAGCGGGGGATGCGCAGGCGTTGCTGGCGGGACGGGTAGCAGACCCAAAATGGAGCATACCATTATGGGCGGTGGAGGACGCTAAGGGAGAGCCGTGCTTCGACCCAGAGTCTGGGTTGGAGGTGCGATTAAAAACGGTAGACATCCCAATGTTCCTACAGGATGGGGATACGCTGGGTTACCGATCCGACAGGGACCTGACTTGTGCATGGGCAGGGCGATCTAGGACAGCTCTGCAGAGTTACAAGGACCGTAGGTTATTTCTCTACAGGCCTGGTCTTATATGCAGGCACAGGCTGACTCATGATGAGTTTCATGAGTCGGGGGAGGACTACACTTACGGTACGTTCTCGCAGAACTTAACAGATATCCAAACCTGGTTGCTGGGTTTGGAGAAACCAAGAATACGGAGGCCAGGTCGAACTGCGCACTCGTGTTCTTATGAAAAATTAAATCTTAGATAAAGAGGCTTCGGCCTCTTTTTATGTATGGGAGAAATTATGATTTGGTTGAAAGATTATCTAGAGTTCTTATGGACGCTAGCCCAAGGCACGTTTGTTTTATACCTCCCGGTGCTTGCGATTATGCTAATGTGCGGGAGCTATAGGGATACTTGAACGGTCTTGACTTGAGGTCTGAAACACAGTAACATCCCCCAATGGACCAACCAGATCTTTACCCAGAAGGTGTAGACCTTTACGATTTTGACGACTTCGGCAAACAACGACAAATGATGTTTGACGACGTGCGAACCGCTGTGGGCGATCAATTCCCGCAATCTTATAACGGCGTGCGTGTTGAGTTAGATAAATTGGATTACGACGGTCCAGACTCCTACAGCCTGAAAGAACAGAGGGCGGCGCTACTGCAGGACAAGTACCTGACCAGGCGCTTACGCGGCAATCTTAAGCTGTTCGACGAGGAGACAGGAGATCTGCTAGATGAGCGTAAGACGACGTTGATGCAGGTCCCGTACTTGACAGAACGCGGCACCTATGTACACAACGGTAATGAGATAGGGAGTATCCGGCAGGCGCGGTTGTTGGCCGGACCATATTCCCGGCGTCAGGCAAATGGTATTTTAGAGACCCAGTTCCAACCCCGGGTAGGGACAGGCAAGGCCTTCAGGGTAAACTTAGAACCGAGTACAGGACAGTATCGGTTCAAGATTCAACAGTCTAACCTCCACCTATACAGCCTTCTCAAGGATTTGGGAGTATCCGACGAAAGCCTGGAGCAGAGCTGGGGACCCAAGGTGCTGGACATGAACCGTAAGAAGTACGACAGCCGGGTGTTGGATAAGGCTTACCAGAAGTTGGTACCTTCCTACAGACAGACCTCTGAGCTTTCGCGAGAGGATAAGGCGGGGGAGGTGCGGGGTGCGCTGGAAGCCACACAGTTCCACGAGCGTGTGATGAAGAAGAATCTACCCAACTGGTTGGATCGATCTAAGGCCGCATCTTGGAAGAGCGCAGGTACTGTGATGGTACGTGACGCCCTTCAGTTTGTTAAAAACGCAACGCTTCAGGAGCGGGATCTGGATCAGATTATACTATTCCTGAACCAAACAAACCAAGCAGGAATTCCAGTAACCGGGTCTGTGCAGCAGAAAGAGGGGTGGATCCTGGATTTCGTAAGTGGCTCCGGTGCTAACCTGAGTCCCGCGATCATGCAGGCAGGGGTAGAGGGACAGCAACAGGCCGCTAAATACATTCAACAGATATCAACACCCAAAGCGTTATGAACGACCTAGCACCGGCTTTACAGAAAGTATTGGATCAGATAGGGCGTAAGCAGGCTATGCAGACGAGTGTTAAGCCTGTGGAGTCCAAGCGTCAACAGTACGTTCTGGAGGATGGCGAACCCTACGTTAACCCAGGACTACTAGGGATAGTATCAGCTTCAGAGAAGCTGCTGGCTATAAACCGGGGACTGACGGAGCCTGATGATAGGGACAGCCTGCAGTTCAAGCGTATACATGGGACGAATGATATGATCAAGGAGAGGATCGTGCGTGACGCCGGACAGATCCGGAAGAAGATGATGCAACGCCTCGCCAAGATGAAAAGTCTGAAGGGTGTGCACGCTGGTTATTTTGATCCATACGTAGAGGGGCAACTTGTGGGCAACCCCCTCAGCAGCCCTCTGGAAGAGATCAATCCCATGCACTTGGTGGAGAACGCTAGGCGTATGACACTGATGGGTCCGGGTGGCATTGGGTCGGAGGATGCGCTTACCAGCGACATGCAGGATGTGCACAGCAGCCAGTTTGGTTTTATATCCTCGATCGAAGGTCCTGAGAGTTCAAAAGCAGGCATAGACACCAGAGCGGCCTACGGCACCAAGATGGGTAGCAACGGGCGACTCTACCAAAGATTCTACGACCGACGCAAGAAACGGTTTAGTTGGATGAGCCCAGAAGACATGGATGGGATGATCGTCAAACTGCCTGACTGACCGATAATTTAGTGGTTGACAACCCCCAGCACGCCGTGTTAGGTTGATAACTTCTAAACCTAGAAACTTGTAAACACAACGAAGGTACTATTATGGACACCAAAGAAATTACTGACAAGCAACGTGCGGCTTACCGCAAAGGCGCCGCCACTCACATGGCTCTTTCCGGAACTCCCAAAGAAGAGATTCGCCCACGCCTGGATATCCTGGAAGCGCGTATGAATAGTCGGGACAAGAAAGCGCAGGAGCTGACCCAGATTATCGCCGACACCGTCAAGGCTGTGAAAGCAGGCTGAGCCAACGGTTATGCGTGGAACACTACGAGGGCGGGCAAGGGCTAAGTTCCTCGCCCGCCTAGCGTTCTATGAAAAACACTATTCCGTTAGTAGCGGGCGGTCCCTAGCTTCCAGGCTGGGGATAGCTAAAGGCACGTTAGCTAAATGGAAGGCAGGGGGGGTCATGCGGCCCTCATCCGCTTACCGCGCGGCAGAGGCCATGCTGATGGATTACGAGGCGGACCTTAGTAGCTCTAAAGCCGTGCTGTGCCCGGAGTCATCGTTTGATGTGATACAAGAGGCCCTTATGCCGGCCATGACACAGTCGGAGGCGACAGCTGTCGCCATGTACTGTGCTACGCTCGCATCGGATTGGCTAGGAGACAGCTTGGATCTTAGGTTCAGTGTGCCAGCAGTAGTAAGACTTCCAGCTAGAGAGCCCGGTGCGCGGATAGATGTCGCATTTTCTGCTCCGGCCCAGGGTGTGACACGTACAATCAAGATTTTTATATTCTGCAGACACGGTCGGTTAACGTATGAA
>Ga0306872_100148_pt1 | contig 30729 bp, 38 predicted proteins | sample AntRauMeHopE1498_FD_190455 | JGI IMG/M metagenome (GOLD analysis project Ga0306872, IMG submission 190455) | Saline lake microbial communities from Rauer Islands, Antarctica - Metagenome Hop E1 #498 (v2) (version 2) | ecosystem: Environmental > Aquatic > Non-marine Saline and Alkaline > Saline ...
ATCAAAACCACCATCGTCGGACCAGGCCAACAAGCCCCCATGTACAAACACGTCCGCAGTGAACTCGCTATCGGGCGCCAAGCCTACGTTATCTGTCCGCGAATCGAAGAGCCTGACCCCGCCAAAGAAAATGCCTTAAATATGAAAAGTGTGGTCGCCGAAGCCAAGCGCCTCGGCGACACTGAATTTAGTGAGTACACCATCGGGATTCTGCACGGCAAAATGACCCCCAAAGAAAAAGACGACATTATGAAAGAATTTAACGAGCACAAGCTAGACGTACTAGTTGCGACCAGCGTAGTCGAGGTCGGCGTGAACGTCCCCAATGCCACTAACATCATCATCGAGGGCGCGGAACGATTTGGACTGTCACAACTCCACCAGTTGCGCGGGCGAGTGGTGCGCGGCACCCATCAGCCATACTGTTTTGCGGTGACCGAGAGCAAAAGTCAAAAGACCCGCGACCGCCTCAAGGCGCTTGCGACCGCCAAAAACGGCTTTGAGTTAGCTGAGCATGACCTGACGTTTCGCGGTTCAGGTGAGCTATACGGCGGCAAACAGTCAGGCTTAAGTGACCTCGGGATGGAAGCCATCCGCAACCTAAAGTTAGTCGAAGCGGCCCGAAAAGAAGCCCAAAACCTAGTCGCAACCCACCCCGAACTAAAGAAAGACTTCCCCATGATCGCCGCGCGAGTAGCACGTCTGGGTGATGCGCTGCATATGGAGTAGTTGCCTAGCGGCTACACTCTACCCTGTTGCAAGCTAAGGATTGTTTGCAACAGTTCGATTATTTGCTTGAGTAATGCAATCTGCTTTCTCAGTTCAGCGTCTGATACGGCAACCGTTTCGGCTGTACTCACGCTGGGAATATCCCAACACGCCCGGGCGGAGTTCCAAGGGGTTGTTCCCTCTTGCTCATAGGTGTATCTGGCGTAGGCGAGGTTACCTTCGAGAGTCTCGATGTCGAACCCTCGCTCATAGGCTGGGCTGGTGTGGTACCGATCAAAAAACTGAAACACCCCAACCATCTGACCACCCATACCACCGCGCAGCACATTGCCACTGTCAGCAAACTGGCGAAATTTGGACTCGCAGCGGGCTATCTCAATCATGACGGGAATGTCAGCAAAATAGTCTCGGACTGATTCCTCGACGGTTAGGGTTGGCGCGCTGGTTGCCTGGGTTGTTGTCTCGGCGGCCAAGGCGGTCGAAGCAAATCCGCTCATTATCAGTAATCCAAAAATAAACGGGGTAGGTTTCATAGAGTTATAGTATAGCAATAGTTTGGGAGGTTGACGCAATTCGACCGCACCTATTGGGGTGCGGCCTTTTATTTACCAGTCTAATTGTCGTGGGCGACAATCTCATGGTCTGTTGCGAGTCAGTCCACTGGACCCAAGTGACACACAACGTCAGGATCTTGCGTGAGAGCTTACCTCACTGCGTCCTTGTTTAGATTGGGCCTCCTTTCAGCTGAAGCGAATCTTTCGAGCGATGACAAGCGATTCGGGTGAGTGCAAGAAAAGTTGTTTCATATGATTCTCTCCAGTTGAAAAGAGGTGGAACGGAGGCAGGATCACCTTCCACTTCTTGTTATACGTGCTTGTAAAAAATCGGTCAAGTCCGTTGTCCCCTGGGCTCCTTCGCGCTATAGTAGACAGCACCGACATCCGCCTGTAGCTCAATCGGTAGAGCGCGAAGCTTATACCTTCGTGGTTCTAGGTTCAAGTCCTAGCGGGCGGACAAATAAAGTGTTTTTTGTGCCAATACAAACCCAGTAGCTCAATCGGTAAGCAAAGCTTGCTTGTCCTACGTTCGGAGACTATACGAAAGTAAACTTTCCTACACCTCCTCACTTGCCCAAGTAGAGCGCGAAGCTTATACCTTCGTGGTTCTAGGCTCAAATAGTTTGGGAAACTATTTGAGAAGGTTATCAGACAGGTTTATGAGTTTTCGAAATAAACTGTCGATAACCTGTACTGAAACTGTAAGTTTCAAGTCCTAGTGGGCAGACAGAGGGTTTTTCTTGTATTTGTTGTCATTTGACTATAAAATGTTGTTGAAAACCCGTCAAATAGCATTTAAAAAACTCAATATGAGACTTCACATCGCAGCTGGCAGGGTCAAACACGCCAACTATATAGAACCAGCCCTACCTCACCTGGTGCATAGCATCACTGCCGGATCATATACATTGGATCAAAAAGTAGGCAATCCTGAACCAACGTATTGGTTCGATCCTGAAACGAACACATCGCGTAACTCAGTCGGGTTGGAGAACGTAGGTATCAAAGTTTTTTGCGAGAGAGATTTACCAACAATCATTGCCAAATTGACCGGCAGTGAGTGCGAATTGTTTATCAGTTTGGCACCGACCAACGCTGGTGAACTAGATCACATGTGCCAAAGAATAAACGATCACCGGAATCAGATTGCCGGGATTGAAATCAACGCCGCTTGCCCTAACCACTACCATGAAGGCATGCAGTCACCCGTACTGGCTCACGATCCAGACGCGGTAGAAAAACTGCTGCAGGAAGCAACTAAGTTTGATGGACCTAAGCGGTTGAAAATTGCGCCCAAAACTTCTGATAAAACACTAGGAGCGCTACTTGAACTTTGTGAAGCTTATGACGTTGAAACAATCGTCAGTGGCAATACGCTCAGTGAGTCATCTGTTGTGGGCGGAATTCAGCGTCTGTCAATGCAGACCGGCGGTATGGCTGGTGCGGGTTTGCTCGACATAGCGGTCGATCAATTCAAACGGCTCAAGTTGCTGAACGACCGTCGCCTATTCCCTCGGGAGCTGATTGCCTGCGGCGGTATCATGGGTCCCGACGGAATCAAACGCTATCGCGAGGTCGGAGCGACAGACATCGCAATCGGAACTTATTTTTGGGAATATGGTGTCCAAGGAGTGCGAGACCTGCTTACTGCCTGTTAGGTTTTGTTATCAAGCAAAAAGTGACGCTACCCTGCCAAAGGGTGGCGTTTTTTTATAGATTTTCAAGTGACATGCGACGAAGCTTGGATATGGCCTATGACCTTTAGCTCAGCAAGGAGACCACGATGTCTTTTCCATTTGGTACGAACCCCTATATTCTGGACCCAGAGTTGTGCTAACGTTTGCGGGCAGGGTCATATAACCGGCCCACACTTTCCTTTTTTCGACGCTGGGCGTCGTCGGTCTGGTGGTATAATTCCCTATATGAAAAAGCTATTATTAAGCCGTTCTTTTCACGTTGCGATTGCAGTAGCGGTGATTGGGTTTATTATTTTTATGGTGGTGACAGTGCGCAGTAACCAGCCGATTGACTATGTGACTGCTACGGTCGACCGCGGTAGCGTGCAGCAGCTGGTGTCAGTCACCGGGGTGGTTGAGGCGGAGCAAAGCGCTGAGCTGGCGTTTCCCACCACCGGGATTATTTCCAACGTCAACGTCAACAGGGGTGACGTGGTGGCCGCGGGCGATGTGCTGATCACACTCGAATCCCGTGCCTTGCAGGCCGACCGGCAAGATGCGTTTGCGAGCCTCGCGCGCGCGGTGGCTACACGCGACGAACTCCTGGCTGGTCCCCAATCAGAATCACGCGATGCTACGGCCGGGGCAGTTGCGTTTAAAGCCACCACCCTGGCTACTATCAAAAATACCCAGACTGATCTGATCGACAACGCATACCGCACCTTGCTCTCGACTGACCTCGCAGCTGCTAGTGACGACCCGAGTGAAGAGGCAATTGCGCCAACAGTCTCTGGCACCTACACCTGCGAGGCGGAAGGCCGCTACACACTCGAGACGTATTCGTCTGGATCAAACTCTGGGTATTCATTCAGGCTATCTGGGTTGGAGTCTGGTACGTATGCAGTATCGAGCGACCAGCCGGTTACCATGGGTGATTGCGGGATTCAGGTACTATTTAACGCTAACTCGCGCTACAGCAATACGACCTGGACTATAGACATCCCAAACAAAGAATCAGCCCGCTACATCACCAACCGCAATGCCTACACGCTAGCCAAAACCCAAGCCGCCAGCGCTATCACTATCGCTGAGCAAGACCTCGAACTGTCCGAAATCAACGCCGTGAGTACCAATGCCCCAGCTCGCAGCGAATCAGTCGCCCGTGCCAACGCCGACATCGCGAGCGCTAATGCTCGCATTGCCCGGGTCGATGCCCAGATTGCAGACCGCACCATCCGCGCGCCATTTGCTGGCACGATTACCGTAATCGACAGCTTGCCGGGTGAGACGGTTGGCACGACGCCGGTGATTACCCTGCTCGCGGCCACTGATTTTGAATTAACCGCGAGGATTCCGGAGATTGACATCGGGAAGCTAGCCCTAGGACAACCGGTCCGCACGGTGTTTGACGCGCAACCGGACGCACTGCTACTTGGATCAATCGAATTCATCTCACTGCAAGCCACCGAGATTGACGGGGTGGCATACTACGAAGCCATCATTTCGCTTGACGACACTCCCGCTTGGATGCGAAGTGGCCTGAACGCTGACATCGACATCGTGATTATTGACGCCGCTGACAGTCTGCGCGTCCCATCTCGGTTTCTCACCTTGACTGACGGTGTGGCACAAGTACGCACCAAAGTCGGCGAACTGATTGCGACCACCACGGTAAACGTCACCCTGGCTGGTAATGACGGCTTCACCGCTATTACGGGGATTAACGAAGGCGACATCGTCGTCGCACCCTAGTCACTATGCGCGCACTTCGCATCGGGTTCCTGCTCGGCTTCCGCCAAATCCAACGGGCTAATTTCTGGACCACGGCCCTGATTATCTTTGTGATGATGCTGACTTTTCTCAACTTGATTGCGGTATCAGGGATTTTGGTTGGACTCATCGCTGGGTCAGAACGGGCCGTGCAGGAAAAATCCCTGGGCGACATCATCATCACCCCGCTTGAAAACGAGGAAGAGCTGCTACAAACCGAGACCATCCGCCGGATCCTTGATACCCTACCCGAGGTGGCGTCATACAGTATCCGCTACCAAACAGGCGTCCGAATTACGGCCAATTCTGAGACTAGGCGAGACTTCAGCATCGAGCCCAACAGTATCGGTGCCCAAGCTGTCGGGATTGATCCAGCGGCAGAAGATGCCGTCACTGGGCTATCCAACAGCGTCGTTGAGGGCGAATACCTCAACCCTGATGAGTCAGGCTACATTTTGATTGGCGCCCTGAACCTCGATCGCTACACGGCTGGGTTTGCTGACATCACTGGCTCACTCGAGGAGGTATTCCCTGGTGACTCAGTACGGGTCACCGTCGGTGGCGCTAGTCGCGAGTTCACCGTCAAGGGTATCGTCAACGCCAAGGCCGGCGGCGTAGCCAGTTTTGTGTATCTGCCAGAGAAAGAACTCCGCCGCCTGAGCAGCACCGCCAGTCGCGACGCCGACGAGATTGCCATCAGGCTATCCGACAAATCCCCAGAGACTGCTATCGAGGTCAAATCCGTGTTGGTCAACCAAGGCATCGATGAGTTTGCTAGAATCCGCACCTTTGCAGAGGCGCTACCAAAATTCATCACCGACATCAAGCAGACGTTCAACATCCTTGGGACATTTATCGGGGCGGTCGGAATCATCGTCGCCTCAATCACGATTTTTATTATTATATTTATCAACGCAATCAGTCGCCGACAACAGATTGGAATCCTCAAGGGTATCGGTATTGACCGTCGAGCCATCGAGGTGGCGTACGTGCTGCAGTCAGCCTTTTACGCCCTCACCGGGTCACTCATCGGCGTGCTCGTCACCTACGGATTCCTGGTTGGGTATTTTGATCGCAACCCAATCGACTTCCCTTTTAGTGACGGGATTTTGGTCGCCGAGCCAATGGGGACGCTGTATCGGTTTATCATTCTGTTTATCATCACGCTGTTTGCTGGGTTTATCCCCGCTTGGATAATCGTCAGGCAAAACACCCTTAACTCTATCCTGGGCAGAAAGTAACTTTAATTATTTGTATATGACCGATATAATCAAAGCCACCAACATTCATCGAAAATTCGGCACTGGCACGCTCGAAGCGCATATCCTCAAAGGCATCGACGTGACCGTGAAGGAAGGCGAATTCGTCGCCATCATGGGCAAATCAGGCGCGGGCAAATCAACGTTGATGTATCAGCTGTCGGTGCTCGATGAGCCAACCGAAGGAACAATCATCGTCAACGGCATTGACGTAGTCCCGTTAAACGAACACGAAAGTACCACCTTTAGGCTGAACACCCTCGGGTACGTGTTCCAAAACTACGCGCTGGTACCCGATCTCTCGGCGGAGGAAAACGTCATGCTCCCTCTACTCATGCGCGGGTATGTCTGGGCTGAGGCCAAAGCCACGGCCAGGGTAGCAATAGACGGCGTCGGACTCGAAGGTAAATACACCAACCTCCCAGCCGAACTCTCCGGTGGTGAGCAGCAGCGCGTATCAATCGCGCGGGCAGTCGCCGGCAAACCCAAAATCCTGTTTGCTGACGAGCCAACCGCTAACCTCGACACCGTCTCAGGCAAGCAAGTCATCGCGCTGATCGCCGACCTCAACCGCAACGACGGCCAGACCGTCGTCATGGTCACCCACGAACGTGAATACGCTCTTGGGTGTGACCGCATCATCCATATGGAAGACGGCCTAGTGACGAGTATCGAACAACTCAAATAAAAACCAGCGCCTGATGGCGCTGGTTTTTACTTATCGTAGCTGATTAGGCTTTGGCTGACTCTACAGCTTTACTTGGGTCTGCTGCTGCTCGTTTTTCACCGTACATTTCTTCGTACGCGTCTTTGATTTCAACTCCTTCTCGCTTGAGTAGGGCTTCGTACTCTTCACGTTCCATCGTCTCGGCTTCGACCAGGCGTTTGGAGATTGCTTCGAGTGCTGGGCGGTACTTGGTGAGGATTTCTTTGGCGGTTGCCATACCAGCTTCGATGATTTTGGACACTTCCTCATCGATGGCTTTGGCGACCTGGGGACTGTAGCCGCGGTTCTCGCTCATACCACCACCAATCATCCGGCCACCAGTTCCTTCTAATGCAATCGGACCAAGCGTCTCGCTCATGCCGTATTTGGTGACCATGTCGCGGGCCAGGTTCGCGACCACCTGTAGGTCGTTGCTTGGACCGGTTGAGAGATCGTTAAATATCATCTGCTCAGTCACATACCCCCCAAGGGTCATGGCAATATCGTCTTGAAACTCTTTTTTCGTGTGCATCCGTCGATCTTGGTCAGGCAGTTTCAGTGTGTACCCCGCCGCGCGGCCCCTTGAAATGATGGAGATTTTTTGTACTGGGTCGGCGTATGGTAGGGCTGACGCAACCAATGCGTGCCCAACTTCATGGTATGCAGTTACTAGTTTTTCGTACTTGGACATCACATGACTTTTCCGTTCAGGCCCCAGCATGACTTTCTCAATTGAGCGGATCACGTCAAACTGGCCAACTTTCTTACGCTCTTCGCGAGCAGCCAGGATGGCCGCTTCGTTCATGAGTGACGCTAGGTCAGCACCCGAGAACCCTGGCGTTCGCTGAGCGACGATTTCGAGGTTCACATCCTCTTGCAGAGGTTTTTTGCGGGCGTGGACCTTGAGGATAGCCTCGCGATCGAGGCGGTCAGGTAGATCAATCGTCACCCGGCGGTCAAACCGACCTGGTCGCAACAACGCTGGATCGAGCACATCCGGCCGGTTGGTTGCGGCCATGATGATTACCTTGGCGTTAGGCTCAAACCCGTCCATCTCGACCAAGATTTGGTTGAGTGTCTGCTCTCGCTCGTCGTTCCCACCCCCTGTACCCGTCCCCCGTACCCGTCCCACCGCGTCGATCTCATCGATAAAAATAATCGCCGGTGAGTTTTTCTTAGCCATACTAAACAGATCGCGCACGCGTGACGCTCCCACACCCACAAACATCTCCACAAACTCTGATCCAGAGATAGAGAAAAACGGTACCCCCGCTTCACCCGCAACAGCCCGCGCGAGCAGGGTCTTTCCCGTACCTGGCGACCCCATCATCATCACGCCTTTCGGGATCTCCGCTCCGATGTCGAGGAACTTCTTCGGGTTCTTGAGAAAATCGACAATTTCTTCCAATTCTTGCTTGGCTTCTTTGGCCCCAGCGACGTCTTTGAACGTCACTTTGTTTTTGAGGTCTTCGGGGTCAATCATACGGGCTTTGCTGTTGCCAAAACTCAGTGCTTGCATCCCGCCACCTTTCATCGACCGCAAAACAAACCAAATAATGATCCCAAGGAACAACAAGGGGAAAATAAACGGTGCCAATAGACCGAGCCAATACGCTAGCCCAGTTTCTCGCTGCACGTCGATTGATACCGTCGCCAGTTCATCAGTGGTCACCCCGAGACTGGTGAGTGAATCAGTTACCGACGCATCGACTTCTTTTTTGGCTTCACCAGGGACCCAACCTTCGACGTTATAGTTAACCTCGATAGTACTCCCGCGCACGATGATCTCACTCACTTCCCCCGCTTTGATCTGGTTCACGACCGCAGACAACGTCAGTGACGTCGGCTCAGCTGGCTGTGTTTCGGTCAGGTACGAGAACACCGCAATCACAAAAATCAACAACAATACCGTTGATAGCATATTGTTCCAGAAATTTCCCGGCCCGAGCTGCATGTTTTTGCCGACTTTTTTCAGGTCGACTTTGTGCCCTTTGGGGATTTTGGTTTTTGGTTCTTTAGATGATTCAGTTGTATCCTCAGGCTGCTTATCAGCCGCAGCAACGGTGGGTACCTCTTTTTCGGTTACTGGTACGTCTGTTTGTGGCTGAGTTTTATCGTGGTTTGTCATAGGCGATATTATACAGAAAAAGTCCCTTGACGCCAGATGACATTCGTTTTGTAGGGTGGCGTAGCTTCAAAGTGGCAATTGGTGTACTATTTTGACCACACAGCTATGCCAACCTTTATCAAAAACCGCAAAGCCACGTTTGATTTTGAACACCTCGATACGTTCGAAGCGGGGGCGGTTTTGATTGGGTCCGAGGTCAAATCAATCCGAGCCGGCAAGGGCAAACTTGAAGGATCATACGTCATGATCACCCACGGTGAGGCGTGGTTGACTGGCGCTAGCATCGCCCCGTTCCAGGTAGCCAACACCAACAAAAACTACCACCCCGAGCGAGCGCGCAAACTACTTTTGTCCAAAAAACAGTTAGACCGGCTCGAAGTAGAAACCAGAGCCAACAGATTGACAATAGTGCCTATTTCATGGTATAGTTCAGGTGGAACAATAAAGTTGAAAATTGCCCTCGCCCGTGGTAAAAAGAAGGCAGACAAGCGAGAAGCAATTAAAAATCGCGACAACAAACGCGAGATTGACCGTACCTTGAAAAGTCAATAATTTAGATGTACAGAGATGGGCAACGCATCCATCTATACGGAGATAACTTCGTATGTTTTGTACAAGAGGGCAGAAAATGAAACCAGCAGAATTCAAGCGTGGTTCGAAGACTTTGTGATGCGAGCGAGGAGCAACCTCGCCGAGGGAGGTATTGAAGTCGAATACGTCGCCATGTATGAGGCACTGCGCCGCACCATGACGGTCGCTGACGTGCTGACCATAATGGAACAAGAAAAAGCTGCTTAACGCAGCACCCAAGGGCGACATCGAGCAGTCGTGTCGCCCCCATCTCTGTACATCTAAATTTAATCAACTTCAATAATAGAGGGAGGTCACATGTACGGATATGACGGGAATTGGTGCGCGCTGACTTGGGCTATAGAATACGGCTTTCAGGCAGTAAGTCTAACCGATCGGCAAAAACTGATTAACGAGGGTTATTTTACTCAAGAGGGTGTAAGAACAACTAAGACCCGTAAAGTTACAACCCTCTAAATGAAGTCACACAGACTTCCCTATTGTGCCCAATCATACGATCGATTGGGCTCACTCTGGGGATGCTAGGCATCGACGGTTAGTCGTGTCGGTTGTGTGCAGTGTCGAAATTGGAATCAATTCGTTAAAAGGTTCCACTCTGTACTTGCAAACAAAGCAATACCAAGTCCTTACGTTAACGCGTTAGGATTCGCTCCCGCCTACGCGTAATCTTACGCCCGCCGGAGTGATGCTCTCTCAGTAAACGTCCCATACGCTGAGTTGGGTAGAATAACCATGAGACTCGGTACAACTATACCGTTCGTATAGTTGGCCTAAATTGTAAGAACTCGAGGCGCTAATGTTTTGTTCATTCTTTAGTTAGCGACTTTAAACCAAAGAATGTCCTACACATTGTAGAATCACAATCGCACCCTAATTCGGACGCGGGTTCAACTCCCGCCATCTCCACAATGACAAAAATCAGCCCACGCTTTGCGTGGGCGATTTTTGTTTGTGGAGATGGAGAAAGCAAACAGTTTTGCTTTCGTCGGGAGTTGAACGGCGGAGACATGTTTTGTGCCTTTTCCTGAGGCGCAAAACAGTCGAGCCGTGTCCCGCGGCACTTATGAGCGTAAGCGAATTTGTGACTGTCAGGACAACTCCCGCCATCTCCACTGAGATAGAACTATATGGAAGAATGGAAAACTTACTCAACATGAGTGAGTTTTTTATTTTGCTATACTAGTCTCATGCAAATTGACCTACTCAATTCGGTAGAAATATTTTTTGAAAGCTTGGACGAGAAAGAAATCGCCAAGGTTATCCGAACTATTGAACTGCTAGAAGAGTTTGGAAATGACTTTAGGATGCCACACAGTAGACACATGGATGATGGTTTACTGGAATTACGGGTTAGAGGTAAACGAGAAATTAGAATATTCTATTGTTTCAATAAAAACAAAGTCATTTTATTACATGCCTGCGTCAAAAAGACACAGACAACTCCAGAAAAAGAATTAAGTAAAGCAAGAAAAGCGAAAGATAACTTGTAATCATATAACTTATAAGTTATATTTAATCTATGACAACTACGTTCAAACAATTTAAAACCAAGGCTCTCAAGAATCCCACAGTGAAAGCTCAGTACGATGCTCTTGAGCCTGAATATGAAGTAGTTAAAACTATCATTAGCCAGCGTATCAAACGCGGTTGGTCGCAGACTCAGCTAGCTGAGGCTGTTGGCAGCCGTCAGCCTGTCATTTCTAGACTTGAGCGAGGCGAAGGTAACCCTTCCCTACAAACACTCCATAAAATTGCCCAGGCTCTCGATTTGTCTCTGCAAGTATCAATGAAATAACTACTACAAAAAAACCTCTAGATCACGACTAGGGGTTTCAAGTAAACTACTTTTGAGCTCAATCCTCCCAATCCTCAATAATCAATCGCTTTCGTTTCTCATCGACGGTAATCTGGAGTTTTTGTTTGGCTTGCCACCTGAACTGCCGAATCACGCGCAGCGGCAAGGTTATAGCGTAGCTGTTGCCGCCCGAGGTTTTGTTCAGTGAGCGGACGTTTTCGTCTTCAAGTTTTCGGCGTGCCATATACATTTCAGCATAGCACACAAACCAAAAGAATCACCGCTTTAAAGCATGCTTTAAAGCGGTGATTCTTTTAAATCGAAGTGATTGTATCTTTTGTGGCCTTAGTAGCACCCAACCAGACTAACGCCTTCGATGGCTGAAGGAGTGGCTCCGTTTTGGATTTCGGTGATTCTGTCCGTACCTAGCTTCTCTTCTGCACAAGTGAACATTGCTGCCGTCACGTTTATTGAATCGCCAGAAATCCCAGCACTCGCAAGAAAAGCTTTTTCGGTTGCTCCGAGACTACTCACATCAATGGTAAAAATAACCTCTGAGCCGGCAGAACTGTCCGCTACCTCGTCATCCCCTCCCACCGTGTCCGCTACTGTTCCGACCGTGTCAGAGACTGCTCCCGCGGTGTCTGACACTACATCATCCAGGTTATTACTGCCGGCCGTCATATTCCCTACAAACACTCCTCCAGCAAATATAAATATTGCTAACGCCGCACTCATTAAGGTTTTATTCATACCGTATTATAGCAAATCTACGCAATATAAGCTCCTTCTTTCAAACTAGCTAACCGTGAGGTTGGGAATCCACCTTGCCCGGGCTTAGGTGGATCAGATGTAGCTACTCTCAATCAGAATGTAGCAAATCCAACCACCACTGCTCTGATCGGACGGCAGTCTCTTTGAGAACCTTATTATCGAGCGACAAACTTCCAATTGTATTATCTGTCCAGACGGTTGCCACGGGGATACTTCCAGCGACCAGCTGTGCATACAGTCGATCAAACTCTGCGAATCGACTTATAAACTTGTTTCTCACTACCTGATTGCAACGCCCCCGAAACAACCCATTGAATACTATTTGGTCACCCACTCTTTGCACCCAAGTTGGTTTTATATCAGGACGATTAGTCATCACGAGAATATGCGTTGGGGCTGGATTGAGATTGGTTATATAGTCAGTTGGAAACGCACTAGCTACTAAGGCGTCTAGGATGACTTCTGATTCAAGTGTGTATTTAGTCTGGTTGAGTGTTGGTACATCACACGAAGCAACCACAGCAATCTGCAAATCCTCCTCTGTACTGGACCTGATGTATTTTGCGTTGCCAGACTCGGTACTGACCGCAATATGGAGTCGAGTGCGATGTTTAAAGATAGCCCCGGCATCGTATTTTTTGTTGGTAGAGCCCGTGAAGACCGCTTGTAGAAAATCAATATTAAGGAAATTCCTCACCGTATGTCGTGGTCGACTTAGCCAGTTTCTCAGCCACAACCCCTGCAAAAAATCTGGTGAAGCGCACTCTTGGTAATAAATCGAAGTACCAAGTCGCGCTTGCCCAGCCAAAAATATGCTGCAGTCGGCGCTCCAGTCGACAGACCGATAATATCATCAAACACTTCACCATACCCTTGGTCGGAAAGTGCCGTCACCGCCCCACCACCGTAGACACCACGCATGAGACCCCCGCAGATAACCAAAAGTGGCCGAATGTGTTCGTGTGGTGCATCCGCGTCGAGTAGTCGCTTCTTTTCTTTTATAGCCGTAATGACACTAGTGTCTCCTTCCAAAATCATACTGGGTATAATACTACTATTTTTTTCATTTTTAAACGTAATATGTACGAAATGAACGCTCAACCTATTACCCGCTCTCACAATCTCGTAGCGCTACTAAAGTATAATCTGTCTGGAGCAGTAGCTTTACTGACTGACGTATCGCTTTTATACATTTTTGTTGAGCTCGGGCTACCGCAGCTACCTGCAGTAGTACTCAGTGTTTGCGCAGCCGGAAGTATTCACTATATTATTTGTCGTTACTACGTATTTCGTTCCTTCAGCCGTTCTTTTTTTACTGGGGCACTCTATTTTGCCAGTATTATTGGCATTAGTCTGATTCTCAACATCGGGCTATACCTGCTACTCATCGAAATCCTACCGCTGCACTTTACGATAGTGCGGGCAATTTCCATCGGGCTGGTCGGTATTCTCAGCTTTGTACTCAACGCCCACTACAACTTTGGCACCCTGACCTTAAAGGCAAACTAACCTCAACTGACGAAGGTTCGACCTTTGTCTGTTGACCTAGGCAAGGCCTAGGCGGAGCTTGGGTTGCATACCGCCCTATCTATGGTACGGTTTCGGTGTGCTGATAAAATGTGTACTTCTGGTTTGGGTTTTTCTCAGGTGACACATGCGTTTTGCTCACTGTCGACCAGCGTGCTGGTTGAGCGGCCGCAGAGCACAATAGATCCGTGGATGTTATTCCACGGATCTTTTTAATTTTGTCGGCAAATTCAGGTTTCTCAGTATATTTGTCGAAAGGCAGGATTCGGTCCGAAGCTCTTACAAAATCCGCTACCTCTACTTCGCTGCTGTCTAATGGAAAGTCATATATCTTCTTGCTACCGTCCACATTAATAATGGTAAGAGAACCCTTTACCAGCTTGAAATATTTCTGCTGAGGCGTGCGAGAAGATAGCAGTGTACAGGGAATGCGATTCCGGTGGACGTAGGCAATGGGACATACAAAAAATAACCCCGATACAATATCGAGTATCGTGTCCCTAGGCAAGACCTAGGCGGAGCTTAGGGCAGAATTTGGCTTAGACATGCCATAGAAAAACCGCGGCACACTTTTAGTGCGCCGCGGATATTACCTCGCATACTTGAGCTACCCTTTCGGACGCATCAAGCGAGTTCGTGGTTTCTGTAGAACTTCTAGGACCTTCTGTTCAACCCTTTCGAAGTTGTCACGTCGAAACATCATTGTGACGTTGAAATCATCACCACGCTGGTTGATGTATCGATACTCTTCGAGTGTAAAAGGAACTCCGAAATAACGGTTGAACATAGTGTGAGCATAGAACGTCCAATCGAGAGTTTTTCCAGAGAACCCTATGCCATTCCAAGCATGAAGCATTGGACCAACCCGTGGTCCAATACAGATCCCTTCAACGTAGGTCAGGCGTGACTTTGGTTGAATCTCCCTTACAAACCAAAGAAATTCGATTGAATTTAAGAAGCACGAGCCGGACAGTGGCTGCCAGTCCCACTCCCAGGGTTTATCCTGGACCCACGATTGTGGAGTGTAGTGTTTACCGTGCTTGAGAATGATGTCCCAAGCCCTCGGATGAACATCTTCGCAACCGTCAAACGGATCCTCGAATGTCTCTCCTGCCCTGGCCATATCAGATAGTTCAGTAATCAGGGTGCTGATGCGTGTTCTGTGTCCTTCTGGGAAATACGCTTTAAAATCAATCTTGGTTTCTAGGAGAGACGCTTTGCATTCTGGTGTGACACCATACAAAGAATCCCAAGCCGCTCGTTGTTTCTTTCGTTTTGCAATTTCTACATCTTTGGGCATGTACACCTCTTTTCCTATCTGAGTGAAATAGAATCATATATATTGATTTTGTCAATACACTGTTGTAAAGGGAAGAATAAAAACTTGCTCATTTTGGGTAAGTTTTTATTTTGTGTTGACCTAGGCAAGGCCTAGGCGAAGCTTGGAATTATACCCTCCAATCGCTACTTGTTTAAAATGGACTATACTCAGTCACCGGAACTTTTACTTATCCATTTATAAATAGATGGATAAATAACCTAAACCTTAGCTAGGGTAAGTTATACTTAACCTAAGTTATTCATGCAAAATAATTCAACCACAAACGACCCTTTAATTAGGGAGGCGTTACGGAAGGTTCTTAATAGTGAGTATATTAATTGCTCGCATTTTAAGATTGTTGAAGAATTTGGTGTATGTAAAGGAGACTCAAGAATTGATTTAGCTGTGGTCAACGGAATAATGCACGGCTTCGAGATTAAAAGTGACTTAGACAGCCTATACAGACTAAGTACACAAGTTGAAAACTATAATATGGTATTCGACAAAATGACACTGGTAGTTGGCAAAAATCATTTAACTCATTCTTTTTCTATGATCCCTGACTGGTGGGGTGTCAGCTTAGCAAAAATTTCAAGTGACGGTGTTACCTTACAAGAAATTCGTTCCGCAGAGACAAACCCAAAACAAGACAGTCTTGCGATTGCACAGATTTTATGGAGAGATGAGGCACTTAAAATCTTAGAAGATCTCAACTCGATTAAAGGATATCGTTCAAAATCAAAAGACATACTGCACAAGCAAGTTGCTATGATACTGAGCCAAGAGTCATTGTGTGAAAAAGTACGTAACGCTATTTTTTCTCGTCCAAGTCTGCAATCTGCCTAACAGCACACGTCAGATGGTGATTAACACCCACAACCAGCCAGTTAGTAGCGTTCCCTGGTTTACCAGTCAGATCGCTTCCCTTTTCAAAAATATAGTTATCTCCAAAACTATATCCTTTTCCAAAGTAATCTTTGTGCTTAGTTATTAGTTGAGCATTGGCTGGGTACTGCTCGTACTTACCCTGCTGCCCACGCATAATCAACCAATAGTCATCGACTGTATATCTAATACTTGCACTAGGAGTGAAACTCATTACTGCCTCATTATGGATCGGATGCTGAATAGTATAGTCTGAAAAATCAGGCGTTCTCATACCACTTTGTAATGCCTTATTAGCTTTCCAGTATTTCCACTCGTGTCTAGGGATGAAATTTTCCCCTAATTCACACTTGGTCAGGTTTTCAGGAAACGACCCACTAGCCAGTGTGTAAGTTCTCCATTTTTCTAGATGTGGCACTGATTTACTAATGCTAGTTATGTCCTTACATTTCTCATCAGTAATTTGAAAATCAACAAGAATATCTACTTGTTCAGGTCTTATATCATGTGTTTTAAGAAGATCATCAATAGTCCATTTCAATTTTTCATCATTAAGATTTGATCTGTAAAGCCTTATACATAGACCTTTTCCAGCTTTTTTTGCACTCTCAATAATCGCTGTTTGTAACGACTGATCGAAACTTAGGCTTAGTACTGGAACTAAATTTAAACCCATCTTCTGTCCAGACTCGATGATGTATTCATAACCCTCTTGTCTTAATGTAAAGTCTTGTAGACCCAAATCAAAATACAACTTACCCTTACCCCAAATAAGATCTACCTCCTTAGCGAAGAGCACTATTTGATCCTTTCCGCTTTCAATCACTTCCTCCATTTTTTCTGCAATAGTTTTATCCTTTACAGGAGGTTCTCCTGGTTTTGTTTTTTTAGGAGCTTTTGGCTTTGGCATTATCATCTGCACCACTGGAGTCGCAGAAGTCTTAAGAGTGTCATCTAAATACTCCAAAGCTGCTCTCTCTCCTGGTTTCCACTTTAGTATAGGTACGTAAGTTTTTTTGTTACTCATAAGTATTGATTATTTATTCCATGTTATTTCAGGAAATAAGTACCTAACCTTAGCTTCATTTACAAGCTTAACTAAGTAGTTATATCTCTGTTTCTCTCTACGCATTTTGCCCGCAACGATAGCTGGGTGTATTCCTAATTCATTTGCCAGACTCTCCGCAGCAATTGGTGAGGGCACTATTCTGGCAGGACTATTTTCCCATTTGTCTTCTGGCACCAGAGCCTCCATTGCTAAATTATCAGCCTCTTTTTCTCTCTCATCAACATCTGCATCATCTAAGTTGTCATAGAAAAAATTAAGTGCATTATTTCGATGGAGAACAATGTGTGCTAATTCGTGCATAAGTGTAAACCAAAAATTATCTAGACGATCATGTCTAATAGTCATACCAATGATTGGATTGTCACCATTAATGAACAAAGCAGCACCATCTAAGTACGTTTTTCCGAAGTGAGGTTCCACAACTAAAATAATTCCTTTCTTAAGCAACTCATCTGCTGCCTTTTTTACACCGTCTTCTAAAGAACTGCATTTAGCCAGATTTTTCATATAATCCAAATCGACAGTACCTGCGACATATTTATTGTCATGCTTAATATCAGCAGCTTTCTTTGCAACGATACTTGCCCAAGCGATTAAGGCATGCTGATCCATGCTTCTTGCAGACCTTACATACTCAGTTTTTTTAAGTAAGGCTACCGCATTATTCACTCCACCTAAATTTGAGACTAAATTTGAAATTTCAGACTGCAAATCATCCTTAACACTTTTTATATACCCTCTTTTAAAGATCTCTTTCACTGGAAAAAGCTCCCATCCTAATGTTTCAAGATCAGAAGGAACTGGTTGTTGTATTAAGACCTTGGCAGGAATACCTAAACCAGCCTCAAGCGATCTAATCATTGTAAGAGTGAGTTTTCTTTTGCCAGACAGCACTTCAGAAACCTTACTTCTAGAGCCAATGAATGGGACGAGATCTTGTGGCTTTAGCTCTTGCTGATCCATCCTAAATTTAATTGCTTCAATTGGGTCAGGTAACTCAATAACAAAATTCTCGTTTTCATATTCCTCAATCAAGTGAGCGAGAAGAGCAAGTTTTTCACCATCCTCTGAGTTGGGATCTGGATCCACCTTCAACAAAACTTTTACTGCTTCAAGAGCGTTGTTGTAGTCATGTTCATTTTTTATAACTTTTATTCTTTGCATAGGCATTTATTTACAGTTCCACTTGTCATACTCTTGATGAGTACCAATTTTTTCAACAAAAACAATTCCGTTTTTGTACGTAATCTCTACTAAAATTCTATAGTGATTACCCTTTATATTAAATACAACTTTATTACCTCCCAAAATACTCGCACTACGGTATCTCTCCTTTAACTCATTAGGATTAGACCATTGTGATGACTCAACGTCTGACACCCATGCTTGTAACGGGATACGAATATCTGCATGTGCGTCCTCGAACTCTTTAAGTATTTTTTTTCCGATAATAATCATGGTGGGTAGTACTGGTTTGTACGTAAAATTATGTTCCCGTTATGGGAACAATATACCATCCACGATATTCAGTCAAGCTTTAGTTAGTTCAATACAAAGCATGTGACTACTAGAGCAGCCTTCAGCTATGTAAATAAAGACTTTCTACACCAATACCCTGCCCCGCAGCATTGCATACGCCTCAAATATATAGCTTTCTATCTGGCTCCAATGTTTTTCCATAAAGTCCATATCGAAAAACCACCTAAACAGGTGGTTTGTTGTTTACCCTCCCTTCCCCCTAATCCCGCTTAAACGCGTCGGTGCAGATTTGTAGGTACTCGGTGTATTTTTCTTGTTGTTCTTCGGGGGACATGCCGGACATGTTTTCTACGGCGTCTTGGTGGTCGCTGTCACCGCCCTCTACTTCCTCCATCACGTGTTCTTGGCAGTTTTTCACTATAGCGGCCGGGTCGTCTCCTCTGAACTCTACCTCACAGTTCTCTGGTCCACCGAGGTCACTACAGAATATTTTTTTCATACGTTTATGCTACCACGAATAAAAACGTCGTGGGAAAACTACCTATTGGACGATGAAACCATGTCCGCACTGTACAGCACCATAAAACTTGCTACACTGCCAGCATGACAACTGACGCGCCGAACCCTGATGATCTGATAACTGGGCCGGAGGCTACGGATACAGAATCAAAAGTTGAAACTACTGAGCCCGCTACGGCTGGGCAGCTTTGGCGTGACCGACTAAATAAAACGGTGGCTGGTTCCAAACCAGCTGGACCAGCTGGCGCACCGGGCGTAGCTGATCTACGTAATAGATTCCAAAAAACTGCCGACGGAAGTACAGCGCGCAAATCCCGCAAAGGCCTACGTCCCGGCTAAATCCCAGACACCAACCCTACTGGCGGTAGCACCCTACCAACCGGACTCCTTCCATAAGCGTTGGCAACCCACCTGCGGTGACGGCAGCGACCCGGTCAGCGCCGACAGCTGTCTCGGCGCAGGTGATCATCTGTTGGGTGACGGTAAATGCGGTAGCGTCGATACCGAGTGTCTCGAGGAGTTGCTGTTGTCCCGGACTGAGCCCAGACACGTCAACCAGGGCGAGTGGTTCTGGTGTGGCTTCTAGCTCGATGGCGACTGACTCTGGTTGCGGTGCAGTCGCCACACAAGCCGACCACAGTCCAGCTCCAGCGGCCTGAGCGTCTGCCTCGGCGGCGGAGAGCAGTTCTCGCTTGGCGGTGTTTGGGGGGATGGTCATCGTCGTGGCGTACCCGCCGCGGACCAACTGCTCGCTGAGCAAAATGCCGTCAACGTAGACGTAGCGTAATAACCGATCGTAACGATCACGGTTTTCAACATCAGCTACTAGCGTGACCGCTCCGGTTGCGAGCAGCGCCTGGTTTTTTGCTGTTGCTTGTGCACTGTAGCAAGCTGGCTCCCGGTCGCGATGTGGTTCGGGCGTGTCGATGCCGATGTAGCGTACGGTTTCTGCAACGCCATCAATCGAGACGCGAATGGTGTCGCCATCCACAACTGACACGACTTCAACTACTTCAACAACTTCTATTTGGACCGACTGTTCGACTGGAGTCAGCACCGGCTCGATCACCCCGCCACCAAACCACTGCGTCCACACCATCATTACAAAGGCTAAAATAATTTCCATAGATATAGCTAGTATAGTACAAAATGCTACACTAGTAGCATGTCAGCCTCAACCATTTTAGTAATTGAAGATTCGTCGTACTTAGCCGACTCGCTCATTGATATGCTAGAAATGCATAACTACAACACACTGTATAGCGCGAATGGCACAGACGGTGTGGCAATCGCACTTGAGCAACATCCGGATTTAATCCTGCTTGATATCCGCCTCCCTGACATCAGCGGCTATGAGGTGTATCGTCAAATCCGCGCAACCGCCTGGGGGGCGACCGCTAACATCATGGTTCTCACCGCGTCAGAATCGATCGAAAACATAGCCAATAACATCGACCTACCTCAATCAGATGTGATGTTTAAGCCGGACTGGAGTATGCAGCAACTAGCGGACACTATTGCCAAAAAACTCGCTCCAGCTGTTACTCCACCGCCTCTAGTGGAACCTGAATAGTAAACACGGTCCCTTGACCCTCAATTGAGGTAAAGGTGACTTTTCCACGCAGGACCGACACTGCTTCACGCACAATATACAACCCCAACCCAGTACCATCAGGCACATCGCGTCGAGCATTGGTTGCTCGGAACAGCTTTGAGAAAATATACTCTTGATCAACCTGGGGTATGCCCATACCAGAGTCGGCGACTTCTATTTTGAGTAGACCGTTGACTTCTTGGTATGACAACCGCACATTACCGCCCGCTGGTGTGTATTTGATTGCATTGCCACACAGATTAGTCATAGCCATCCGCAACAAATCAGGGTCACTCACAATGGTGATGATAGCTGGATCAAAATCCGTCTGCAGCACCAAGTCTTTTTGTTTTATTTTTGGGTCAAGTTCTTCAATCACTGCAGCTAACAGCTGTGGCAGATTGACCGGCTGGTAGTCAGCAGTAAAACTCCCTAACTCGAACCGCGATACGCGCAAAAAATCGTCCACTAAGACCGACATACGAGCGATACTCTCGAGTAAACGATCCATGTATTTACGCTGTCGTTGAGTCAATGTTTCCGGGCTGTCCATCTCGAGCAACTCAGCGCTCCATTTCATACCCGCCAGTGGCGTCCGTAACTGGTGGGAAGCTAGGGAAACGAATTCTGACTTGGCGTCTTCGGCTTTTTTTTGCTTCGTGATATCGACCAGCGTGAGGAGACCCTGAGGTTGCTGGTTGCTGTTTGTATACTGAAAGAGTGAGAGCAAGCCCCACACCTCACGATGGTCAGAGCGACGCAATCGCACCAACTCATCACTCACGCCAACCCCACTGGTGAATTTTGTGATCAAGGTGTCTTTGTGCTCGACGCTACTTGTTTCGATTATTGCAAATATATCAATACCAATCACGCGTTTTTGTTGCACCCCAAGCAACCGGGCGGCAGCCGTGTTGGCGGATGTGATGACCCCAACAGCATCAATCACAAAATACGGAATTGGGCTTTTTTGATAGAGCTGCATGTACATCGACTGGTTTGCCCCCGGCAAAACAGACAGCGTCGATTGGTCCACTAGATGTGCAGTGCTGGAAACATCATACACGTTTTTGGCAATCAACACGCAACACAAGAAGGCCAACAAGAACAACAAGCCGCTCAGGTTCAGAGCCGAAAAATCATACAAAAAAGCCAACAGCAGTACACCACTAATTGATGTGACAAATACACCAGCGGTAATTAGAGCAGCGTACTCTCGTACTTCTTTTGCATTTACTTCCATACTGTTTCTAGTGTACCACTCAGACCAGAGGGTTTATACAAACTATTCTATCACCTCGCTGTCGCTCTGCGTGGTTGCCGTTACGGTAGTGGTGGCAGAATCCATCGCCGCTGGGTTTAAATCCGGCCCCGCTTGATCCTCTTCAGTGTTCAATACAGCTGGGTCAACTATGTCTGTAGTGGTGGCTGTCTGCGCAGACGAACTGGCAGTAGCTATCGCTTCCAGTTCAGCAGCGGTTGGAGGCGTCGGTGGATCAATCGGCCGCACACCAAGAAACCCACCGTCGGGAGCGTTGTTGCTGTTTTGTCGAGGAGCAACCACGGTTGGGCCGTCGACGTCGACCATGTTGGCCATCCGTTCAGTTCGGTCACTAATGGTCTGAGCTACGTTTATCTGCCCCGCTTCCGAATCGGTAAACCCAACCGCTGCTGACGCACCCACTCCAATTGACAGCAACACTCCAATCACGACCGCTTGGGTACGAGTGGCTTTCTTTCGGGCTACCTGATCAGCAAATTCTGTCGGTGCTTTTCTGGTAGTGGTTGCCGCGGACATAGTTGTCATTTCTAGTTCTGGCTCACCCAGCTCAGCTTTGACTGAGGGGGCTTTCTTGGTGGCTGGTTTCCGCTTGGTGGGAGTCTTGCGCTCGGTTTTTTTTGGTACTGCTTTTGGTTTGGTAACGGTTACCTCATCATCAGCGATTTGCTTGGGCGCAGTCCGTCGCCTGGTGGGTTTTTTTTTCACTGGTTGCACTTGTGATGTGGTGGATACTCGAGGCATAAGTCAAACTATAGTATAGCATCTGCTACAATGAAGGGTACCTATGGAAAACCTGTTAACAACCAGTGGACTAGTTGGGGGTATCCTCATTATCTACTCAGTGATTATTTTTATTATTGCTCGTATCACGCGTGACAACAGCGTCATGGACATTGCCTACGGGCCAGCGTTTTTGATTGCCTCCGGCGGCGCACTGTATCTGTCTGGTACAACCGAATTATTACCAACCGTCGTGGTCGGCTGCATCGCTGCTTGGGCCATACGACTCTCGAGCCGGATTTTCCGCAAAAACCTCGGCAAACCGGAGGATGCCCGTTACGCCAAGTGGCGCCAGGAGTGGACGGCACGTGGTCGCTGGTACTTTCTCATCCGTAGTTACCTACAAGTGAACTTGCTGCAGGTTGCGCTAATATTGATCATCTCGGCACCAGCTTTATGGGCAATCTCCTTCCCTACAATGTATAACCCGTGGTTTGTACTGATTGGTTTCCTGGTGTTTTGTTTTGGATTGGCCTACGAAACCATCGCAGACCTGCAGCTCGATCGCTTTATCGCTGGCAAAATAGCCGGCACCGAGCCAGCTACCCTGATGACGCGCGGGTTGTTTCGTCTGTCGCGGCGGCCAAATTATTTTGGTGAAACGCTCATCTGGTGGGGCCTGACCGTGATGGTGTTACCACTTCCGTTTGGATACCTCGCGATCATCAGTCCGCTGGTTATCACTTATATTGTGACCAAAATCACTGGACCGATGCTAGAGACCGGCTTTCTTGAACGGTATCCAGCTGAGTATCAGCGCTACATCCAGACCACCAGCTACTTTATTCCCTGGTTCAAAAAGAATAACCTTGCAAAACAAGGCCAATCCTAGTATATTTTGTCGATTAGTACGTCGCGGTGGACTTGGCCCGATTGCCTCATCGACACGTAATATTAATCCTTAACCCCCACTCACTTGCCAGCACCACAACGACGTTTTCAGGGACCAGACACTAGAACCCGCATCAACAAGGCTATCCGGGCTTCTGAACTGCGGGTGGTTGGACCAGATAACGAAAACCTTGGCACCCTGTCCCTCACTGAGGCACTGAAAAAAGCCGATGAGATGAAGCTCGACCTGATCGAGATCTCGCCCAAAGCCAAACCACCAGTGGCCAAAATCACTGACTACGGCCAGTACCGCTACGACACCAAACGCAAAGCCAGCGTCGCCAAAGCTAAAGCGCACGTGACCGAAACCAAAAGCGTCCAGGTCAAAATCGGCACCGGCGAACATGACCAGCAGATGAAGGCGCGACGCGCTGCCGAGTGGCTCGAGGAAGGCCACCGAGTCAAAGTCGACCTGTTTCTATGGGGACGCTACAAATACATGGAAGCTGAATTCCTCAAAGAACGGCTCGATCGGTTCATGAAAATCATCCCGGCCGAATACAAACTGGCTGACCCGATGAAGAAAAGTCCCAAAGGTTGGACAGCCACTATCGAGAGAATCGGTAAAGTTAAAAAGTCCGATAAACCAAAAATCATCGAAGTTATCGATGAAAAAAAGGCAGCTAAGAAAGCCGAAAAACCAGCCAAAGGTGAAAACAAGTCCAAGAAAAAGTCCCTCGATGATTTACTCGATATCGAAGGTGGACTAATCTAGCCCTCCCTAACCTTGAAACGGGGATGGATCTATAGATTCATCTCCGTTTCGCTTTACTTCTGGAGTCAAATACGGTATATTTTGCCCACTTTGACGTACTTTCCCCCACGTTTGAAGCCCGATCAAAAAACAAACTATTTATGAAAACAAACAAGTCATTCACTAAACGAATCAAGGTTACCAAGAACGGTAAACTGGTTACTCGGCGACCAGGTCAAAACCACTTCAACGCCCGCCAGACAGGTCGACAGCGACTAGCTCGCAAACGAAGTAACACCATCAGTATGTCAGAACGACTGGTGCGTCGCTTTTTACCAGGTAACGCTGGCCGAGCCAAGAAAATTGCTGCTGCAGCGGCTGCAGCGGCGGTTGAAGCTAACGTAATTAACTCTTAATCTATGGCACGAGTAAAAGGAGGCCTGATGGCCCAGAAGCGAAAAAGAAACATCCTCGATGAAGTAAAGGGGTACCGATTCGGACGCTCAACCAAAAAAGCCCAAGCGCGCGAAGCAATCTACCACGCCCAGACCTACGCGTTTGCACACCGTAAAGACAAAAAGAACGACTTCCGTCGACTATGGACAGTGCGAATCAACGCTGCCCTGATGGAGCACGGCATCAAGTACAGCCGGTTTATCAACATGCTCAAGGTACGAGAAATCGCCCTCGACCGCAGGATCATGGCTACCCTAGCGGTAGAGAACCCAGAGGCATTCAATCGAGTCGTAGCCGAAGCGAGTAAGTAAGCCAAGCAGCAAGAATACAAAAGAACCGACACGTAACTTGTCGGTTCTTTTGTATTCCTACTGATATATCTTCCGCCTATGCTCCACTCGTAGGACCGTAACAATATCCACTTCAATTTCACATATGATTCGGTATGTGCCCACCCTAATACGCTGCTTGCCTGCAAACTGACCTTCTAAGTTAATTGCAATGTGTGACAGGTCGTCATACTGGGCTAGTTGCTGTAATTTTTTGGCAATCCTCCGGCGCGTCAGTGTGTCGAGTTTATCGGTTTGTTTTTTAGCAAGTTGAGTAAATACAAACGTAAACGCCATACTACAAAATATCTGCAAAGACACTTTCAAACGACACAACTTCTCCTCGTTTTTTCTGCGCGATGGATTCATGCAGCTCAGCAACGGCTTGTTTGTCATGAGACATCAAAACATCTTCGTACTCAGCAATGTCTAAAATGACAGACGTAGCAGCACCACGCTCGGTAATAATTAGAGGCTGTTTGCTTTCCTTAACGTGCCGCAATGCATCTTTAAGATTCGCACGCAGTTTAGTTGATGAGATAGTTTCAGGCATGGCTAGATTGTAGCATAATGAACTGTACATTTCAACTGTACAGTTCAATTTATTGGTTGCTAGAGTTTCTCTAATCGATCTAGCGTCAGTAGGTTTGCGGGATCTGTCACCAGCACTCTCGCCTCATCAATTGTTACCCACTGCACCTCGTTGTATTCAGTATAATCAATCTCTAACCCTCCCGACTGTTCCCATCGCGTGCTTGGTATTCCACCCTGTCGACCACTGAAACGCACCTGTCCAATGCAGCTTCAATTTCTGACGGCAGGTTCATAGCGGTTATTTTAATAAATAATATCTTCTTAATTGCACAATCCCTACAATCAACATAACTGACGCTGAAACATATAGAGTAGCAAACCCTTCGTCATTACTTATTTCATTTATATCTAGCGTTTGAGCTAATACCAGTACGATCACCGCCATAAACAAACTGGCAAATAATTTTATGCGCGTAGAATTAATAAATACTCGCAACGGAGCTATTCCAGCCACAGTTTGTGCCACTTCTTGATTGGCTCGAAATGATGGTAACCAGGTAGCCAATGGATAGTCTCGAGCTAAGACGGGATGATCTACCTCAACGGCGTACTTTTTAGCAAAGTAAATATTTACGGCACCTGAGATCACCCAACCTAGAAAAATAGCTAGAATGGTTGAGACAAATAGAGCCAAACTGTCGGTTTGTGACAGTATCGCGAGCAATACTACTACCGAGGACCCCGGAAAGAAACTACCGACGAAATACAACCCCTCAATAATAATCGCCACAAACACCGCCAGTACAACCCATACACCGACCAATGTCTCGAGCCACAATATAAGTGCTTCGACACCAGGAATGTTTTCAATTAGAATGCCGATTGTCGCGTAAATACACACCCCAACCCCAGCTATCAACCAAACTAGACTAGACCTGAATAACGATTTGTCTGTCATACCTAAAAATCAATCTCGATCTCGGCGTTTGGTTCGGGGGCGATGGCGTTTATTCCTAGGTAGTCGCGCAGGCGTTGGGTGAGGAACAATGAGGCTCGCTCCTCCCCCATGGTGACGAACACTTGTTTGGGTTTGTAGTCCTCTGTCCCCTGGTACACCAGGTCAATCAGTTGATTGCGGTCAGCGTGGCCTGAGAAGCCCCTGATGGTCTCTACCTTGGCTTTAACTCGCACGTCAGTGCCATCTATCCAGACTTGCTTAGCGCCGTCTTGGAGTAGACGTCCGACACTCCCCACTGTTTGGTACCCGACCAAGAGCAGCGTGGTGGCTGCGTCACCCAAGAATCGCTTCTCATGCTCACGGATGCGACCGCCATGACTCATCCCGCTGCCGGCGATGATGATTTTGGGACCACCAAACGCTGCGATTTGTTTTGATTCTTTCATGGTTTCGGTAAACGACAGACCTTCAAACGAGAAGATGTCGTCACCGCCCTCAATTTGTTGCTGTACGTCGTCTCGCAAATACTCGGTTGAGTCACGGTAGACGTCAGTCACGCGGATCGCCAGCGGTGAGTCGAGGTACGTTTTGATCGACGGCACGTCGCCGGACTCAATCATGTTGTTGATCTCATAGAGGATGCCTTGGGTCCGCTCGAGTGAGAACGCTGGTATGATCAGGGTACCGTTTTTGCGGATGGTTTCCTCAATGTGGTATTTGAGTAGCGCCGTTCGTTCATCCACCTCTTCGTGAACGCGATCACCATAGACACTTTCCATCACCATATAATCATAGTCCTTGGGAACCGTTGGTGCAGCCAGCAACGGCTGCGGAATGTTGCCCACGTCTCCGGTAAAAACAATTTTCTTGCCGTAACGCTCCATTGTCACCATCGCGGACCCCAAGATATGTCCAGCGTCGGTAAATCGCACCGTGGTGTCGCCCAGAACAATCGGCTGGTCGTACGTCACCCCTTCCCACATCCCAATCGCCAAGTCGATATCCTTGCCACTATAGAGTGGCTGACGATTATCACGCTCCGCTTCGTGCTGCATGATGTGTAGCGCATCTTCAAACATAATGTGCGCGAGGTCGCGGGTGGCTGCCGTCGAGTAAATCTGCCCGCGAAACCCGTCCCGGACGAGTTTGGGGATGCGGCCGATATGGTCGGCGTGGGCGTGAGTGACAAACAACACGTCGACCTTGGCTGGGTCGTAGGCAAATGGCTCGGCGTTTTTCTCTTGTGCAAACCGGTCCCCCTGCACTAACCCGCAGTCGACCAGGAACGCCTGCTCGCCGGTGTCCAGCATAAAATTAGCCCCAGTAACCGACCCAACCCCGCCATAGAACCCAAGTGTAGAAGACATTAGCAGCATTATACCGCATTGTAGACAGGGGAACTGAAACTACCTGGATACAATGAGCGACAAAATACTCCAATCGATTGGAGTATTTATACTATAACAATATACGTTAACTCGACCAGTTGACACGAAAAAGTCCGGCGCAAAGCCGGACGTTTTCTATGGAGCTACAGACGCATGCCCTGAACTAAAGATCAGGTGGGCACCATATCTGTTCCGAATATTTGATCGCCCGTAATGGCGTTCAGCACGAAACGTTGAGACCAGGCAGCCCTGCGATAGAGTATTGAGAACATACGTAATGTAGCTCCACTAGCAATACTAGCACAAGACACCCACCAAGAAAATCACCCGCGCCCAGCTGTCGCAGACACAGTCACCCCTTCCCTACAAATTGCCACGACCCAGTCTACGTAGCATCTACGATACATAGACTGGGTTGGGTTGGGTTGGGTTTACTGATTCCAGACTACTAAACAACAATCACCTGACGCATCGGTCAGGTGATTGTATCGGTTGCTTGTTACTCAGGTACTCCATCGAGGTTCACGTCGTACATAATGGCTTCTTGGGCGGTGGTATACGACATGATTTCTGACTCATCGAACCACAGTGCGATTTCTCGTTCGGCTTCCTCAAGACCATCTTCAGGGTCAGTACAGTGAATTAGGTTACGTACGGCTCGGTCTTCATACGCCGCATGAGAATATGAATCAACGGTATAGTCACCGCGGATAGTACCGACATCTGAAGTAGACGGTTCGGTCGAGCCAACCAGTTTTTTGATAACGGCAGCGGCTTTGTTTCCTTCCCATACCATCGCAATCAGTGGTGACTGCATCATAAACACAGCGTTTTGACGAATGATATCTTTACCATACTCCATTGCTTCTTTCTCGACTGGCTTGCCCTGCTCTTTGAGGTTCTCGACAATTCCATTTCCTTTTTTCATGAACCAAGCCTCATTTTTATTGTAGTGAGCAAACAGAGTTGCTTCTTCAGCCATAAACATTTTCAACGCTGAGCATTTCAGACCAGTCGCTTCAAACCGCTTAATGATTTCACCGATTAAACCGCGCTGCACAGCATCAGGCTTGAGCATGACAAACGTACGTTCTTGGTGGGGATGTTTTGACATAAAAGTATTGATTAGTATGACTGATTAATATGCGCGCAGTATACCGTACAACATAAAAAAGAAAAGCCCAGGCGAGGCTTTACTTAGTCAATATGACTGGACCATCAGGAGTGATCACTACGGTGTGTTCAAAGTGGGCGCTCCAGCTGTCATCTGCGGTGTAGACACTGTAGCCGTCACCCTCGTCGTCAAACACCACGTCCGGCTTACCAATGTTCACAATCGGCTCGATGGCGTACACGTGCCCGACTTCGATGAGTGGGCCGGTACCGGCTTGGCCGTAGTTAGGAATGTTGGGTGCCTCGTGGATGGCATAACCTACCCCGTGCCCGCAGAGTACCTCGACAACCGAAAAGCCACGCGATTCAACCAGGCGCTGAACTGCGGCGCCGATGTCACCGATGTGGTTACCAGGCTGGGCAGCTTTGATCCCGAGGGCTAGCGCTTCGCGGGTCACCTCGATTAGTTTGCGTGACTGCTCGTCAATCTCCCCTACCCCCACGGTGATCCCGCTATCGACGATCATTCCACCGTAGGCAATTGACATGTCGATATTGACCACGTCACCGTCTTGGAGGACGTTTTCCGCAGAGGGGATCCCGTGCTGGACGCAGTTGTTGACCGATACGCAGACCGCCGCCGGGTACGGCACCGCAGCAAATTCTGGGTGATACCCCAGCAGCGCCGGTTCAACCCCCGCCGCAGCAGCTAGTTCCATGGCTAGATCATCAAGTTCTAAGGTACTCACTCCAGCTAACGCTGCTTGCCCCAGGGTTTGGAGTATCTGCGCCAGTATTGCCCCACCCTCAGCGAGGATGGCGATTTCTTCGGGTGACTTTTTGGTAATCATATAAAAATACGGTGGTGATCTAGGAAAGATTCAAAGTATTACAAATCGCCTGGTGCACTCCGTCAATATCCATCGTACCATCTATATCGTGCACTGTCGTGTTCTCACGTTTGTTGTAGAACTCCAATAAAGGCAAGGTGTCGTCCCGGTATATCCGTAGGCGTGTCTCGATTGACTCGGGCGTGTCATCTGACCGCGCTCGACTCTGCATCCGGGCCCGCACGACGTCTTCCGGGGTGTTGAGGTTGATCACCACCACTTTTTCTCGCTCAAAAAAAGCAAAAGCATTGTCGAGTACACGAGCCTGGTGCGCATTACGAGGAAACCCATCAATCAGCAAGTGCGACTTGGGATCTAGTTGATCAAGCATCGCTTGCCCCCACAGTAAGTGCGTGATGAAATCCGGCTGTAGTTCTCCACTGTCGAGGGTGTCAGCAATTTTCTTATCAGCAAACGTCTCACGCTTGGCCGCGAGCGCCCGGAACCGCCGCCCAGTCTGGATATCCACAATCCGGCGCGACGGATCAGTAGTTGCAATCACGTCATAGAGTTTCGCAATCTGGGTTCCTTTCCCACTTCCTTGCGGGCCGATAAAAATAATAGTTTTTGGTGTCATACGTTGCCTAGTGTACGTAAATTATGTCAAAAAACAAGTCACCCAAAACGGCAGGTTATGTTATTCTGTTCGACATGAAAAAGAATATTATTTGTCTTGGAGGATTACCAGGTGGCGGCAAATCAACCGTCCGAGATGAGATTGCCGCTCAGTTAGGTATGCAGATGTTTTCTACTGGTGACTACATGCGCTCAATAGCAAAACAGCGAGGTATGACGTTTGACGAATTTAACGCACACATTGCCACACACAAAGATGACGATGAACTAATTGACCTAGAGCTAAAAAGAATCCAGACTGAAGTAGATAACATCGTCGTTGATTCACACCTAGCGTTTCATTTTGTTCCCAGTGGATTTAAAGTTTTTTTTCAAGTATCTATTGAAGAATCAGCTCGACGCATCTACCAAGACCGCGAGCGCGAGACTCGCAAATCAGTTAGCGATGTCATGGACAAT
>Ga0306872_100152_pt1 | contig 30192 bp, 28 predicted proteins | sample AntRauMeHopE1498_FD_190455 | JGI IMG/M metagenome (GOLD analysis project Ga0306872, IMG submission 190455) | Saline lake microbial communities from Rauer Islands, Antarctica - Metagenome Hop E1 #498 (v2) (version 2) | ecosystem: Environmental > Aquatic > Non-marine Saline and Alkaline > Saline ...
TCCACGTTCACCCCAGCTACACCGTGGCAATAGGCGGTGGTCTCGATCTCGATGTGGGAACTCGGGAAAAGTTCTCTGGGGCCGTAAGGTATGGCCTCGATGCCGCTTCCACTCAGAAAGCAGACACGCCCGCTATCACGACCCTTTTCTGACTCGAGCCGCTGTGGCCGGCAAGGGCTCGGAGCGCCCAGGGCTCGCTAGCGATACTCAGGATTTGAGCCAAAACCGGACTGGGTCCCGCTATCCCAGGCAGCCTGAGTATTGCCTTCCACGGGAAAGCCGCCGTGAGATTTCAGCAGAGCAGCCAAGTGCATCAGATTCCACGTCATAAAGCTCGTATTGCGGTTGGTGAAGTCGTTTTCTGGGCCCCCAGAGCCCTCATCGAGGTAGCTGGGTCCTGGTCCCGCCTCGCCAATCCACCCCGCGTCGGCAGCGGGGGGAATCGAATAGCCGATGTGTTGGAGTGAGTAAAGCGTAGACATCGCTGCATGCTTCACGCCGTCCTCGTTTCCCGTAATCAGCATCCCCGCAACTTTGCCGTAGTAGACGTACTGACCTTTGGTGTTGTGCAGGCCACTCATGGCGTAGAGCCGCTCTATAAGCACCCGGGCCTGAGAGGAGTTTTCGCCAAGCCATATGGGGGTGCCAACAATGAGGATGTCCGCAGCGTCGACCTTGGGCCACAATTCGGGCCACGCATCCTCCTGCCAACCGTATTCGCGCATGTCGGGATACACCCCGGGTGCGACCGCGTGATCGACCAGACGAAACATCTCCGTGGTCACGCCCTGTGACTCCATCAACGCTTGGCTTCTTCGCATTAACCCTTCTGTGTGGCTCAACTCCGGAGATTTCTTGAGCGTGCAATTCACGTAGAGGGCGGTAAGTTCAGAAAATTGACGGGGATTCATCTATCCAGACTAGGGAGTGACGCCAGAGCCGTCCACTTCTGCTCGTGCGGGAGAGTTGTTTTCTGAGGTCGTCGACCAGGTGTCCGCGGAAGCCGTATTCGTTGAAGCGAGGCATTGCGGAAGCAGTGGAAGAGTGATGCAGCAAAAACCATGCCTCGAGGTTTTAGCGAGTAGTTAGAGAATCCAAACGCTAAGTACATCCAACTTAACAACCCCATGGTTCGGAAAGAAATGTCCAAAAGCGACTGGCTCGCTCCCGACCCGGTTCAAAATCGCGCCAGCTTTGCTCTTGAAGAGCTTCCACTCATTGAATTGTGGACTCTCACTAAGGGGTTTTAGGCGCTTTGGGAGTTGCCATTTGCACCAAAAATCAGGCTGGTGCTGTGGTAAAAGTTGGAACAGTGTCGACGCTCCTCCAAAAGTAGGCCAGTTTTGGTCCGTGGGTTCTACCGATTGTCGCAACACTCATCACTGTGAGCGTGGCTATGAGCACCGAATTCACACCGCCGGAATTGTCCCGCAAGATGGGGTGTGGAAAACCCGAGAAAGTAGCATTCCTCGCCGCCGACGACCGCCTTGAAAAGGTGGCTGATGCGCCCGAGAGGCCGGCATCACGACGATACTCGGCTATCAGAGTGTCGCCTACTCTTCCGACATCAGCGGCATGTTCGATACCTCGGAAAATGTCGGGCTCTGTGCATGGCATCCCCCGTTGGCGTTCCCGACTACCTGATATGCCATACACGTATAGGAAAGTGAGCCCGTCATGGCAAAGGGCCAGATTAACGTGCGCTTAGACGAGGATCTGGCGAAACGTCTTGAAGCCCTCGCCCGCAGAACAGGGCGGATCGAGACGTTCTCCGCGTCGAATCGATTCAGGATTTTCTGGAAGACACGGAGGAGTACTTTCTAGCTAAAAACTCTCTCGAAGCGTCTCAGGTTTCTGGAGAAGAAGCCCTCGGGCTGGATGACCTCGAGTGGGCCCCGGGTCGATGACCTATCCGTTCCGTTTCACTCCGGCGGCAGCTAAGGAAGCTCGACCAGCCACAGGCCGAGGGAATCAAAAGTTTTTTCCTTGGCCTTGATCTCCTTAACCCGCGGTCCAGCGCGACGCCACTCAGCGGCGGTCGCGGTTTCTGGCGCTACAGAATCGGAGATTGGCGAATGATCACCAGCATCTCGGACTCTGAGCTCCTCGTCCTCATCGTCGATGTGGACCACCGCCGCTAGGTCTATCGCCGACTCACGTAGTGGCAGAACAGCATCCACGGCTTCAGCGCCAATCCTCTCCGTTTGCCCCGGCAAGAAAAGGAACCCATCATCACGGTGGAAAGATTTCGACCCGGTAGCGCCGACGATGGGACGGACGGGACGTGAACCCGTGGCCCACGGATGATGAATTCGATACCCAAGTATGAGCTGGTGTCGGATTGGGTTCCTGCCCTTTCGGATGCCCGCAAGCAGCTGAGGTTTAGCGAGGATGGTCGTGGAGTGCCTCAGCTGATGATGCGCACTTGAGGTGGACTGTTTGTATTGTCTCGCGTTGACAGTCGGGCACAGCGTCAGTCCGCGCCGGCCGCAATGACCGGGTGACGCACTATTTCAGAGTGAGGCACTGGAAAAGACGCACGCAACCAGGTTTAGGGAACAGGCGAATCCATGAGGGCCTTGGGGCGGCTGTCGCTTGCCTCGCCGAACAGCCATCCCAAGCGTTTCACGATGGCCGCCGGAAGAAGGAATGTCGTGAGAGCACGAAATACAGGACTGAGGTCTGGCCCAAAGGGCGATCGATAGTCATAGAGCTCAAAACTGACCCGAGCGGAACCCACCCGCCTCGCCTGTTTCATCACCGCTAGCACAAGAGAACGGGGTCCACACACGGCGACTTCCTCACCTCCGGTAATCACCTCCGCCAAAAATGCGCTGTTTCGGCCTTGTTTGGCGGAGGTGTCCACTTCAACCAAGGTGATTGATCGATCGTTCGCCATCCTCCTGAGGTAGCTCAGCTCTATGGCCTGATTCACTCCGCGGAAGAAATAGACCACGGTGGGCGGCTGGGAGAATCGACGAAGGAATGCGGAGCTTTGCAAGAACGGTGTAATGCCTGAACCGCCCGCTATCCACACGGCGCGCAGAGTCCCCCCGCCTAGGTCGAGGTGTCCGTGCGCACGAGACACCCTGACCTCCTCACTCTCCCTCAAAGAGGGCGCGCGTCGAGTTCCATCCCCTGTGACTCGAATACGAACGCCGATGTGTGTGGCGTCTTCACTGGTGGACACAACCGAAAAAGGATGCGCCTCGCTCCATAATCCGCCCCACCGGAGATAGATGAACTGCCCAGGAACGATGCGGTTCCAGGGGGCCCCATCCCGCCGCCGAAGCTCAATACTCACCAGACCGGATGCGCTGACTGTCGAGGCTATATTCGCCCTGCTGTCGAAAATCCCCGAATCAACGGCAATGAGCCGGTAGAGAAACGCACCAAGACCCACTGCGGACCACAACCATAACCACAGTCCTCCCATTGAAAACTGCTCAAACGGTCGCTCTGCCGTGACGACATGGAACGCAGAGAAGGCGAAAGGGACAAAAATTAGGAGATGGGAGAACTTCCAAATCCGGTAGGGAAGGATCCGCAGAATTGACACCACAATCAAGATGATGAGGAGCGTTTGTGCGAGTTCCGCTAGCGAGAGGGCAGTTTCTTCGACACCACGCCCGAAAGGCACCGTCCCACTGCGGACACTGTTCCCAGCACTCGAGTGAAGAAGAAGAAAGACAATGGAAACTATCCCGACCCACCTATGCCAGACGTGAAGACGGTCAAAACCTCCGAAGAGGATTTCGAAAACTCGAGCCCTGGTGGCCAGGAGGAAGGTCCACGCCATCAGAACAATGGACACGGTGCCGTAAAAGAGCCCGAGTCGATCGGTTCCCTCCTGGAGAGGGAAAAGCCACCAACTTGCTCCCGCAGAAGCGAGGACCACAAGCGGGCTGAGGAAAAACAAGCCTGACTTACGCACGGCTTCGCCCGCGAGCCGCTCTTCGAGCGGATGCAGGCTATTCCAACTAAGCCCTCGGGCAAAGGCAACGATGGAGTCCCGGAATTGCGGAATGCGTCCACCTCGAGACGGGGCGACAGCCACGATAGGTAGACCTTTCGATCGGGAAGCAACGTCCAATTAGACCACAAGACCTGTGAACCCGCGACCGTCGGATGATGAGTTGGGTGCCGAGGTATGCGCTGGTGTTAGAGGGTGTTGGCTGACGTTGCAGATGCCCGCAAGCAGGGGAGGCTTGGCGTCGCTGGGTAGTGACATTGATCGTTTTATCGCCAATGGGGGCGGGGGTATCGTCGGTCTTGTCTGGATATTGGCCACAATCGTGCCCGCGCTATCCGTGCTGGTTCGACGACTTCACGACACCGGCAGAAGTGGGTGGTGGGCACTGATTGGGTTTGTTCCTCTCGTTGGCGGCATCGTCTTATTCGTCTTCAGTGTCTCCGATTCTCACCCCGGCGAGAACACCTACGGACCGTCACCGAAGGTCGGGGCAACGCAGTAGGGGCACCGTCCCTTTCGGTCCAGAAAAGCATGCCCAAGGGATGGTGAGTTCCGTATCTCGGTATGAGCTGGCATTAGCGGGTTTTAGCTGACTATCGGCACTCACCGCGTGCGAAGCATCCCGAGCCGATATGCCCCACATACTGCCCAAAAAGCGGCCCCGATGGGCAAAATCAACGAAGTAGAGCTTCACAGCGATATTCACGGCTAAGCCTCCCTAGGTTTTAGATCCCGCAGTTCACGCTGAAAAGTGCACTCACGAAAAACCCTTCGCGATTTTCGCAGAAACTGGACCTGAAACGGAGAGCAGGTCAGCAGACCACTTTTCAGTGCGGCAACATTTAAACCTGCTCAACACCCCTATCCAGAGGGATGTGACCGGGTAAGAGTCGCTGCTATGGGCCGAGCAAGAGTTGTGCCGCAAAGTAGTAGAGCGGAATCCCCACAATGATATTGAACGGGAACGTGACAGCCAATGACATGGTGAAATACCGACTCGGCCTGGCCTCAGGAATCGCGTAGCGCAACACTGCGGGCACCACGATGTAACTACCGCTAGCGGCAAGCACGGCAAGCAAGGTGGCGTCACCAACACTAAAACCAAGTAGTGCGCTCATACCCAAGGCCAAAGCTGCCCCAACCAATGGGGCGACAAGGCCAAAGCCAATCAGGAACGGTCCAACATCGCGCACCTGACGCAATTGGCGAGCCACGAGTAGCCCCATGTCGAGCAAGAAGAACGCCAGCACTCCTTTGAAGAGATCAGTGACAAATGGCGCCATTGCTTCCCCGCCTGCAGCGCCACTAAAAGTTCCCACAACCATGCTGAGGATAAGCAACAAATGAGCGCCATCAGTAAAAGCTTCATGGAGCACGGCCCTAATGGAGAGTTTCTTTCGAGCAACTGGCTCACCGTCCGTGGTTGGCGTCTTCGTCACGTTTTTGTCGCCATTCGCCCCGACCATGTTCTCAACCTCCGCAGGCATTCGACTGCGGACATATGTTGCAAGGAGCACGGCCATGATAATTGCGGGGGACTCCATAACGACCAATGCAACAGTCAGGTACCCACCAGCCTCGTCACCTTGGCCAACGAGAAACTGTGCCGCGGTCACAAAGGTAACGGCGCTCACGGATCCGTACGTCGCCGCGATCGCCGCTGCATCAAAGTGATTGACCTTGCGGCGCAGAACGGGAAACAAAATGGCTGGCATGGCAACTGCCAGCAACAAAGAAACTCCTACGACCTTGAGACCTTCACCACTGAGACCCGTTTGACTCAGTGCTTGACCGCCCTTGAAGCCAATCGCCATCAACAGATAGAGCGACAGGAACTTTGTCACCGGGGCAGGAATTTCCAGGTTCGAACGAATCGTGCCAATTAACACCCCCACCACGAAAAAGAGAATTGCCGGATCCGTAAGATTGGTCAGTATGTTGCTATCCATGCGCTCACTCCTTGGTTGATGGGTGCACGCAAAACAATACAGGAAAAAAATCACAGGTATTACACTTCGCCAAAATTGGGGAGTGTCACATTCTCGAGTTCTTGGCGTCTGGATTGGCGCGAAGTACTTTTCCCCACGGAAATGGCAACGATTATAGAAGTCCTGGGCACGTCTGACAGGGCTTCGTGAGCACCCCACTGAGCGCTCAGTCTTTCGTGGGTTAAGGGTTTTGGGTCACGGGAATTACTACCTGGTGGGGCGGACGGGACGTAACCCCGTGACCGACGGATTGAATCGCCCTGGGTTTAGTTCCGTGTTTTATACGAGGATGGAACTATGGCATTCCCTCCCCTTCGGCCAGCGCGGACATGTTCGCGTTGAGATAGCCTCGTCAAGCTCTTCACGGGGGCGTCTTAGACACGGTGAGTCACGACTCAGCGCGAGATCGCGCTCTGCGTGCGCGCGCACCAAAGGAGTCGAGTGCACCAAGGATCTCGGTGGCTTGCCAGTGCCGGTTGCGCCGGCCGGTACTGGACTGGATGAGGATGCCGGCCGTGACGAGTTTCTGAATGGATGTATCAGCGGCCGGCTCACTCACACGGAGTTCCGTCGCGACGATGGCAACGGTCACGACAGGCTGGCGTAACAGCAGCTTCTTGAGCGTGTGCACGGAAGAATCAGTCCGCACCTGGACGGCGATGTCCCAACCAGTAGCGATAGCAGTGATCTCTTTTTCTAGGGTGCGGCCGTTGTTGATGGCGGCAAAGGCAGCATCAGAGATTGTTTCAATGATCGGGTGCACGTCGCCGCCGCGATAGGCAGTAAGCGCACGGAAGTAACCCTCGGTGTCGCCCAGAAGCCCTGCTGAGACAGGCACCGCCACATTCCGGGTCACACCCGTGGCGCGCAACATGCCCTGGATCAAAGCGCGACCGGTGCGACCGTTGCCATCGGGGAAGGGGTGGATGGTTTCGAACTGTGCGTGGGCGATCGCGATCTGCGCAATGACCGGAACGTCCGTGCGCCGCGAGAAGGCCATGACGTCCTCCATCAGCTCGGGAACGCGTTCGTGATGAGGGGGAATGAATTCAGCGTTGTGCGGGGAAAGAGAGCCCCCGCCAATCCAGACTTGCTCGTGACGCCACGTGCCCACGATGGCGGGGTTCGATTTCTCCAGTAGTGCCCGGTGCATGGTGAGAATCGCAGCAGGGTTGAGCTCGTCCGAGAGCTCGATAGCCGCCCGCATGGCAGCGACATTTCCCACAATCAATTGGGCGTTGCCAGAAGATGCCCCACCGATCTCGGCCAGCGCTACGTGCTTGGCACTCGAGGTGAGGTTTTCCACCTCAGAGCTCGAGGCGCTCTCGCTGCGCAACAGGATGGACGCGAAGGGCGCAGCCAGGGTGCCCACCTCGGCGTCGAAGCGTGTTAATTCCCTGCCTGCATCTTCAGCCAGAGCAACGAGATCTGCTGGCAGGGTGAGAGTCAGCTCTGCAATGAACGGGGGCACGGCAGCGTTGTAGGGGCCAGCGGCAGCACGGAGCTGTCTGCGGGAGCCGACCTGCTCGCCTGAACGAGCCCAGGGTCGAGACTCGAATTCTGTTATGGGCCACGACGATCTACCGGCTACCGAGTCATTCTCTTCTTGCACCATAGGTGAACCATACCAAAGGTTAATTACTTAGCCTTTGGTATGACTTTTGTGAACCAAAGAATCAGCGCTCACGTCCACTTCGTGACGCTCAGGCCGGGATCCGGATGTCCTCGTCGAAGATCGCATAAATGCGCGGGATGTCGCCCTCTGAGGCACCGCGGACCGCGAGATACCGACCAGCCACGCACTCATATCGAACTCATAATCGTCGTTCAAAAAATTCTGACCGTGTAGGGCGGATGGGACGTGAACCTGTGACTCTCCTGAGTTCGATGCCCAGGTATGAGCTGGTGCTAGGAGGTGAAACCCATCAGAACCCATCACTGGCAGAAAACACAACTCTGGGATTTCTACAAAACCCAGGGCGGTTCAACCTGCGCTACCCCTGGAGAGCCGAGGCTAGTTGCCATCGCCACTTTTTGAGCATGTCTTCGCGTTGCGCCAAGAGCCCCAGCACTCCCTGCTCGTTGAGCTGATTTGCCAGTTCGAAAGCCTGACTGATGTCGGTGAGGGCTACCTCAATTGCGGTGTGGATTTCCTTCGCGAGCGCTCTCGATGTGTTGTCGGTTCGCACGGGTTGGTCAATCTTTGACAGCTCCGAAAACTCCGCGAGTCTGAAGGGTGCGGTGGCTCCAAGGGTTCTGATTTGCTCGGCCAATGGATCTATCGCACTGTCAATTTCTAGATAGATCTCTTCGAAAAAAGCGTGAAACTGGTGGAAATCAGGACCCACGACGTTCCAGTGCGCTCCCTGAACCTTGTACTTGAGGACAACGGTGTCGCTAAGGACTGTTGAAAGGGCGTCCAATAGATCCTTGTGCATGGTCTTTCTCCTTAGTTCTGTGGTTTTGTGCTCTGGCTCAGTTGCCTACCTAAAATCACCGATTACTTCAACGCTACCCCCGTCGAGCTCTAGCTTCTGACGGACATTGACAGCAAGGGACTCGGGCGAGAACTCGAAACCAATCCCACTGATGTGAAGAATGTCGCATTGTGATGTACTTCTGGGATTCCCTCGGGGAAAACTAGACGCAGGTGCCGGCGGCAGGGCCTGCCGGTAAATATTAAGCCATAGCACCGCGCGATCAGACCCATAATCGCAACCTAAAAAATTTCAACTTTGTAGGGCGGATGGGACTTGAACCCGTGACCGTCTCCCGTTCAATCCCACAGCAGCAGCCCACGTTTCGGAATAACAAATATTCCTTCAGAACTATATTTTGATAGAGTGCTGGTATGACGAGAACATCAACGCTGGTTCGGGCCGCGAGAAAAAGCAGTCGAGTGACTCAGGCTGAGCTCGCACAGAAATCTCGGGTTTACCAAAGCAATATTTCTGAGATTGAAAACGGTCGCGACCTCAGTGTGAGCACACTAGAGAAGCTGCTTGACGCAACGGGGCACAGGCTTTTTGCTTTGCCACTACAAAAAGCAGACGTGATAGAAGCTGCGCGAGCAATCCGGGGTCAGCTCACGTCCGGAAACCGTTACGGAGCACTTAGAACCCTCATCCAGCTCAACGACAACCTTGTGTGCGAACATGGTCTCCTCCGCGGCGTCCTCGGGCTCGGTGAACCAGAACCAACAGGCTCCCCGGTGTGGGATGCGGCGCTCGCGGGTCTAGTTGCCTGGCGACTCGGTGAGGAAAACATCCCTCTTCCCGGTTGGGTCGACAACGACAGATTTTTCCTCTCCCGCCCGAGCACCCTTGATATTGACCCCGCCGATCCAATCCCGAGTGCTTCTGACATCCACTCCGAATTCGCCAGGCGGGGTGTGCTCGTCTGGGAAGACACCTTCGCAAGCGTCTGATGATGAAACTTTCCCTCACCGTCCAATCTGGGGTGTGAGTAACCTTCCCACTCCGCATCTGGCCGCGGTAGAATAAAAAGTAGATAATACGCTTGAGCACCGTGGGAGGTGACGGCAGTGAAGAAACTTTTGATCACACAAGAAGCAGTCGCGAAAGCGGCAAAAGAATCTACGCGCGCCTCTGCTCGTTTAGAAAACCGCGTAGTTCCCCCTGGCTTTCAGCGGTCCCTGCAGGTTGAGAAATACCTCGAAAGTAGACGCGAAAAAGCCTGATGGGAATTTCGCCTGACTACGGCGACACCCCACTCTCTGGCGATGAGCTTGATGCCTTGTTACCACCGGTTGCGGAGCTTCTCGGAGCTACGCCAGACAAGAGCGCCCTCTACGATTTTGAACAAGCAATCCACGTAAACGTCGCACAACAGTTGATGGATGACGCTATCAATGGCCGCTTAGCGGTTGACGCAATCGTGACAGGGCGGTTCATTCGTGAACTTCACTGGGAACTCTATGGGGAGATATGGACATGGGCAGGCGCTTTTCGTCGCCATGAAATAAACCTCGGGGTGGCTCCTGAGCAGATCCCTGCAGAGACCGCGAGCAGCCTCGACACGCTTATTTACCGATGGCGAAACACGGCGGACTGGAGCTCCCGTCAGATCGGAATCAGTGTGCATGCCGAGATTCTTCGAATTCACCCCTTCGCCGACGGCAATGGCAGAACATCACGCCTCGTGGCAGACCTCGTATTTCTCTCCACCCAAGACAATGACTCCGTTTACCTCTACGAATGGCGCATAGATAAACCCCGTTACATCTCGCTCCTTCGAGAGTACGACCAGCATCGAAACCCAATCTTTCTGGCGGAATTCATACCCATTCGATCACTGGTGGATTAAGCACCGGTTACCAAACTTCGTCAACACACGAGAGCCCTCTATCGCCCATCCGCAAAAACCAGCACAGCCAAACTCTTAATCGCAACCTGAAGAATTAAACCTTGGTAGGGCGGACGGTGTCCAGGTTCACGACATCATTCATATATGTGCCAGCACATCGTTCATAGTGCCCTGACGCTGATCGTCCGATCTCAGCAACCACGGCGGAAGTAGCAAAGCTGCATCCCTAGCAAGATAAATACCGGATCTAGCAGCCATTTCGACAGGCCATAATTGCTCAAACCTGAGCCCCACAACGGCAAGAGGCATGTTCAGGGCAAAACAACCATCAAACTCTGAAATAAAGCCAAAAAAACATCGTCCCGTCACTTTTTTCGCCGCCAAGAATCTGAACGATGACGCGAGACATATATGAACGATGTCCTGAGACATCACATTGGTAGGGCGGACGGTGTCCAGGTTCACGACATCGTTGATATCTGTCTCACCACATCGTTGATAGTGCCTAACCGGGTTCCCAATTGTCTCGGGGGTTCGTTTTCCGATGTGTCACGACATCGTTCCCACCTCAGAATGAGGAATGTCAAAGTCACGTGTCATCGTCCTTTCCGTCGTCCAGCAAGGCCTCAGCAAAGCCGAAGTCGCCCGCAAATACGGTGTCTCCTGGCAATGGGTCCACACCTTCGTCACTCGTTACGAACAAGACGGGGAAGTCGGGTTGGAACCTCTCTCCCGAGCGCCCCACAGCACCAAGAACCACACCCCTCCTGAGGTCGCAGACCGCATCATCGCATTACGCCACCAACTGGGCGCTGATGGTTTCGATGCAGGTCCGCAGTCCATCAGAGACCGACTCCTCCAAGAGGCCCCTTCCGCGCCTTCTCGCTCCACGATCAGTCGTATCCTGAAACGCGCCGGGCTGATCATCCCTGAACCCAGGAAACGCCCCAAATCCTCCTACATTCGCTTCGAAGCCGACCAACCCAACGAGTGTTGGCAATCTGATTTCACCCACTGGAGGCTCGCTGATGGCACCGACGTTGAAATCATCAACTGGCTCGATGACCACTCCAGGTTCCTCCTCTCCCTGCACGCCCACCCGCGCATCACCGGCACCATAGTCATCGATACTTTCACCCAGAACATTGACCACTACGGGCTGCCAGCGTCCACCCTGACCGACAACGGAAGTGTTTACACCTCCCGATTCACCGGCGGCCGAAACGGCTTTGAATACCTCCTGGCAGCACTCGGTATTCGCCAGAAAAACGGTTCCCCGGGGCACCCCCAAACTCAAGGGAAGATTGAGAGGTTTCACCAAACCCAGAAACGGTGGCTCCACGCCAGACCACCCGCCGAGACCATCGCTGAGCTCCAAACCCAGCTCACCGAATTCCAGCACGCCTACAACACAAAAAGGCCCCACCGGTCTCTCAATGGCAATACTCCCGAGCACGCCTATCACGCCACCATCAAAGCCTCCCCGCAGCCCTCATCAGACAACACCCATTATCGGATTCGCATCGACCGGCTCGACACCCGAGGGAAAGCATCACTGCGTCGGGGAGGGAAAATGCATCACCTCGGAGTCAGAGCAGAAAACGCTCGCAAACCGGTCCTCATGCTCATCGACGACACCACGGTCACCGTCACCGAACTCGCAACCGGCGAAGTCCTCAGCCAACACCTCATCAACCCCGAACGCGGCTACTGGCCAAACACTCTCAAACCAGCAGGACGCTGGCCAGGCTGAGCCCAACAACAACACCCAGTATCAACGATGACGCGAGACATATATCAACGATGTCCTGAGACATCACAATTGTAGGGCGGACGGGACTTGAACCCGTGACCGACGGATTATGAGTCCGCTGCTCTAACCAGCTGAGCTACCGCCCCGTGAGAAGGACCCGTGATTTCCCACGGGTGTAAGGGTATCAGCCAGACGGGACCGAACTTTGTCCTTGTACCTCGCTGTACTCGATAATGACGTTGGTAACACTCGGCTGATTGGTGGTGTGCCCAGGCAGGCCGTGTGTGGTCGATCGTAGTTGGCGTGGTCTAGCCCAGGTGCGAGGGCTTTAGTTTCCTCGCTTTTTGCGGGGAATACCCGGCGGTATGGCCACCCTTCCTGCCTGGTTCGGAATGCTGAGCCTTTGGTTGACTCGTTTCCTTATGCCGCGAGTGCCTCGGTATGGTCCACGCTGCCCTCGAACTCGATGGGGGTCAATTTCCCGAGCCGGCGTTGACGACGACGAGACCTCGCCCGAATACCTTCTGAAGCTCATCGGCGGCGAGCGAGATCTCAGACTGCATCGCGGTGCAATGCACAACGCTGCGTGCTCAATCAAGCGGGGCTTCAACAAGAGAGCCCGCGCCCACGACGGTATTGTGCGTCAGGCGCTATGGCTGGTGAAATGTCAGGGTAAAGGCGACGCGATGATGCTCTCGAGGTGCCACACCTTGGCCACGATGCGCCAGCCGTCGGGGCCGTCAACGAACGACAGCTGATCGACGAAGATGCTGTCGAGCACCCGCAGGCGCACGCGAACCATCGCGGCAGTATCGCTCAGCCAGTCAACGACGATGATCTCGTCGTCGCGGTCTTGACCCACAGATGCCGGAGAGGGGCGATTCGCCACGACCTCACGCCAGGCGGGGTAGGGGTCGACGGTGATGGTGCCTTCGTCAACGTCGAAGAGCGAGCCTGCCGGGTGGAAGACGCTGTCAAGCAGCTCAACATCGCAGGAGTGCAGCGCGCGGAAGTAGACGTCAACGGCGCCGAGAAGTTCTGCAGATTGGGGCATACTGAATTCTACCCGCGCTGCGGCACCCTCTCGCGGCGGGCGTTGCCTCAGATGAAAACCTCCGCTTCGGCGTGGTTTCAGAGCATCAACATCGGTTGTGGGTTAGCCCGTTTTTATGAAGCTCACAACGAAACAGCCGCAGGCTGTGACCAAGAAGAAAGCACTCTCGTATCGGGGTGCTGAACGTGCGGGCAAATCCCTAATTCTGGACGAGCTGCTTGAGCTGACCGGGTGGCATCGCGACTATGCCAGAGCGGCGCCGGGGGATGCGTTGACACTGAAGATCGTGAAGCCTCGGCGTGCCCGTGCGCCTGGGCCCCTCGGGGAAAATCCTCGGGTTTCCCTGGATGTCAACCTCTTAGCCAGACTCGCAACTCTTTGGTCCACTATGCGAAACCTCCACACGTTCAGGCACTACCCCAACCTACAAATTGGTGGACAAGAAGAGGAAAGCAAAGAAAATGGCCATGTGGAGGCCTCCCTGGAACAAGGTCACCCTGTTGGAGGCAACGGTCACGGTGCTCACCACAAGGGTGAGGAGGAACAGCACGATGTCGACATCTCGCAGACCAAGCTCCAATTCGATATCGAGCACGAGCGAGACCACAACGAGCGCGGGGATGGTCAGACCAATGCTCGCAAGCGCCGACCCATAACCGATGTTGAAACCGGATTGAAGGTGGCCTCGACGGGCCAGGCGGAATGCTGTTGCGCCTTCTGGCAGCAACACGACCAGCGCGATGAGTACCGCAACGAAGGTGAGCGGCAGCCCCGCCCCGGTGACGACGTCTTCGATGGAGGGCGCGAGAACCTGGGCTAAACCAATAATGACGATCAGGGTGACAACGAGAAAGATGATGCTCTGAACAAACTTTCCCTGTGTGGGCACGACGCGAAGTGATTCGGTGGGCGGACTGGATGGGTCTTCAAAGTGCTCACGATGTCGAACGGTGAGGATATACAAAAAGAGGCAGTACACGCCAAGGGAGGCAACCCCGACGAACAACAGTTTCGGGGTTGTAAAGGTCGGGCCGATGGACCCATCGGAAAATGTGGGAACAACAAGGCTGAGGGTGGCAATCGTGGCGATCGCCCCGAGCGCCGCACCACTTCCCTCGCTGTTGAATGAAGATGTCGATGACCTAAGGGTTGCCGCAATCACGGAAAGCCCAATAATGCCGTTGGTGGTAATCATCACAGCCGCAAACACCGTATCCCGGCCGAGGCTAGCAGCGGCTTCCCCGGATTCGACCATGATCGACACGATTAGGGTGACCTCGATGATCGTCACCGCAACGGCCAAAATAATGGCGCCGAGCACTCTCCCCACAAAAGCGGCAATCACTTCGACGTGGTAGACCGCCGAGACCACTCCCCCTATCAGCACAAGACTGAGCGCGATCACACCGACAACCCCGGGGGGATTAGCCCAAAACAACACCAGCAAAACGCTCGCAACGATGGGGCCGGCTGAGTGAATCAGTGGGGCCATGCGAGCAAGCGTCATAATCTCGATGATACCGAGGGCCTGGTGGATGTTTAGCGGGAAAGGCTTGTTCGTGGGGGTTTCCCGCCAAACCCCTGTCAGCCTCCGTTTTTCCCCAAGCCGCAGCGCATCGTGCCAGGGGATCACGCCATCGCCACGGGGACTGTGCCCGGTCAATGAGCGGTTTGGTGTCCGGGGGCTTGGCAGGTGTTCGGTCTTTTGGGAGTAGCCTCAGCCTCAATATGGTCTCCCATGCGAAAACTCTCATCCGTTCGCTCCATTCTGATGTCATCGCGGGCCTCACCGTGGCCATTGTCGCGTTGCCCTTAGCGCTGGGATTTGGTGTGACCTCGGGTGCGGGTGCCGCAGCTGGACTGATCACCGCCATTGTTGCCGGAGTTGTTGCGGGAGTTTTCGGGGGGTCCCGTTTTCAGGTTAGCGGCCCCACAGGAGCCATGGTTGTTGTTCTCGCTCCCATACTCGCGACGTTAGGAATAGCGAGTTTGTTACCGCTGGGACTCATCGCGGGCGTTTTTCTCCTCGCCTTCGCCGCTCTGCGGGTGGGTCGCTACATCGAAAAGGTTCCGTGGCCGGTGATGGAAGGTTTTACCCTCGGGATTGCCGTGGTCATCGCTTTGCAACAAATTCCGCTGATTTTTAACGTGGAAAAGGCAGAAGGCAGCGAGGTGCTCCTGGTCGCCGTGCGAACCACCGTTCAGGCCTTCAGCCAGCCCTTGGAATGGTGGTCATTGGCTGTCGTGGTGGCCACTCTCGCCATAAAAATAGTGTGGTCTGGGGTGAGAACCCGATGGCGCTTCGCCCGGCCTCTTCCCGCGAGCGCGATAGCAACCATCGTTGTGTCTGTCGGTGTTGCACTCGCACACCTTCCCGTTGCCACTATCGGAGAGTTGCCTTTAGCCTCTGCTCTGAGTTTTAACCTCGAATGGGCTGGCCTGGCATGGGCACCCCTGATCTGGGCAGGCCTGATTGTTGCCGTTCTGGCTGCCGTTGAGTCCCTCCTCTCCGCGCGAGTAGGAGACGCCATGGTCCACCGCAGGGATGGAGACATCGTCTCCGCCTACTCCCCCAACCGCGAACTATTGGGCCAAGGTATGGCAACCCTTGCCTCAGCTATTGCCGGTGGGATGCCAGCGACTGGTGCGATTGCCCGCACCGGGGTGAATGTGAACGCTGGGGCCCGAACCCGAATGGCAGCCGTGATGCACTCTGTGGCCCTTCTGTTGTTTGTGACACTGTTACCCACCGTCATTGGCCAGATACCCCTGGCTGTTCTCGCCGGGGTTCTGTTGGGAACATCGTGGCGCATAGCCAACCCGGGAAGCATTCGCGAATCGCTCCACACGGTGTGGCCCGACAGGCTGAGCTACGTTGTGACCGCCCTCGGCGTGGTTGCGCTTGACCTCATCTGGGGAATTGTCCTGGGTCTGATTGTGCACGCGCTGGCTACGTTCGTGGAATCACACAGAGCGGCCCGCCACTAAGCCATTCGCGCCCGTGCACAAGACGCCCATGTGACTCTCTCCGGGCGGTGGCGCCTCCTTCGCAAAGAGATTTGTGAGGCTCTGAAACGCTCAGTGTGAACTCAGGCTTCTTCCCCAGCTTCACAGCGGAGCACTGCTAGCGTTGGGAAATCTAGTGTTCGCATGCCGGACTCTCACGGGTTGGGAAACCACGAGCTGGAGACCACACACCACTATGACCTCTGTTCATAATGCAGCAACACTGCCTCGCCCCCACCCCTACACCTCTGAATTCGCCGAACTGTTGGGGCGCATCAAGTCCCACAAGTTGCTCGATCGCGCCGTGGGTTTTTACATCACCGTGATTGTGGTCCTGAGTGTGGCTTTACTTGGCACCCTGACGGCAATGTTTTTTATTGGTGACTCCTGGGCCCAACTTGCCCTGGCTCCGGTGATAGCGATCATCATGACCCAATTCTCTTTTGTCACCCACGAAGCAGCGCACCGCCAGGTGTTTAGCTCCGGAAAAGCCAACGACAACACCGCCCGCATTCTTGCCAACGGCGTCGTTGGCATTAGTTACGCCTGGTGGATGTCCAAACACACCAAGCACCACGCCAACCCCAACACGGTGGGCAAAGACCCCGACATTGCTGGAGAGGTTGTTAATTTTCGTCCAGAAGACGCTGCGAAGACCACGGGTGTGATTCGAACTTTTGTGAAGTACCAAGGGTGGTTGTTTTTCCCCATCCTCACCCTGGAGGGCCTGAACCTTCACGTGCAAGCATTTCGGCGCGTTCTGGGTAAAGATCCGGTCAAAAACCGTGGCTCCGAACTCACGCTTCTTCTTATCCGAAACCTCGGTTACCCCATCATCCTGCTCGCCCTCATGCCCTGGTATATCGCTCTGGTATTCCTGGTAATCCACATGGCTCTCTTCGGTGTCTACATGGGAGCGTCGTTTGCCCCCAACCACAAAGGGATGCCTCAGATTCCCGCGGGTGTCAAAGTTGACTTCTTGCGTCGCCAAGTGTTGACCAGTCGTAACATCCGTGGTGGCGTGTTTATGAACCACTTCATGGGCGGACTCAACTACCAGGTGGAACATCACCTTTTCCCCAGCATGGCGCGCCCCAAACTGAAAAAAGCAGCCCGACTCGTGCGGGAGTTCTGTGCAGAAAAGAAGATTGCCTACACCGAAGCAGGCCTCTTTGAGTCTTACGGGATTGTTGTGCGCTACCTCAACGAGGTGGGCCTTGCAGCGAGGGACCCCTTCGATTGTCCTGCCGTGGGAACAATCGGCCGCTAACAGATTCATGTTGTGATGGTGTGGTCTGCGTTGCAGGCCACACCATCGTCATTTCGGGTCCACCCCGAGCGCGTTGCGCCAGACGACACCACGGCGTCTTCACCACCCCCGCCCACCTCCTGAGGGACTTTTCAGGACCGCTGAGCATGCCAAGGGTCCCGCGGTAGGGAAGCGCGCCGCGCTGGCGTCTGAAAGCTTCAAGAACCCTTGAAGGCGTCGCCACTGACTGCGGGTGGCCACTGTGGTCCTACCACAGTGGCTGTGAAGCAGTTATGGGGCCCCACGAGGTTCTGCACGTCGCCAGGGTGGGATGGGTCTTTGTCCATAGCACCTAGACCCACCAATGAGTGGGGCCTTGACCCTGCCACCTCAGCGCTACAGCAGGTTCGGGATCTTCTGTTCTTCTGCCACGTTGGCGCGGCGGAACCAGAAAGTGACCAGTGTGGCCACAATGACGATGAATAGCGAGTATAGGGCCGGGATGATCAAAATCAGGCCCAGGTCGGGGTGATCTTCGAAGGTGAGCAAGACAATCGCCAGAGCCAGAGGGCCATTTTGAATTCCTGTCTCCAGCGCAACCGTTCGAGCGTTCATGGGGTGCAGTCGGATAGCGCGGGCAAGGAGATAGGCAATGAAAATGCCAAATAGACCTAGGCCAATCGCCACCACATAGGTCTGCCAGGGGGTGTCCGAGAGCAAAACCCAGTTTCTGGGCACCCACGTTGCCATCAAAAAGACGATGAAGAACAGTCCAAAGAATCCCCCCAGAAGCTCCATCACCGCACCAATGTTGGCGCTGTATCGGCGGATAATCATGCCACCAATGACGGGCAGCAGCAGCAGAACCAGCGTCACCACAATGTTGAAGATAGGAATTTGGAATTCGTTCTCATCGGGGAAGAGTACCCGGCCATAGAGGACGAGGACAATCGGGGTCATCAGGATGGCCCAGAGCGTGGAGTTGGTCGTCATAATGACGCTGAGCGCCAGGTTCCCCTTCGAGAAGTAGGTAAATATGTTCGAAGTTGTTCCTGCCGGAACGCTTCCCATCAGGAGCGCACCGAGCGCGACGGGCGCCGCGTATTCCCTGGGCAGCTGGTAGAGGAATCCAATAACCAGCAAAAATGCCAGCAGTGGCATAATGCCAAACTGTGTCACCCAGCCAATGATGAGACCCCACGGGCGCCGAATGGCGAGGCGGAAATCTCGGGGGGTGAGTCCCGCACCCAGGCCAAACATGATCACGAAAACGAGGCCCACCATAAGGTTTTGTTCAAACGGTGTCACCACATCTTGGGGTGACACTTCCGTCTGCATCAGAGTAATCAGCGGTGCGGGAATCATGCTTGGCCCTTCGTCGTTGAATCTGCCAGTACCTGTGCACGTAATTCTCGGCGCAAGATCTTGCCAATGGGGCTTTTGGGGATATCCTCCACAAACGTCACGCTCTGCGGTGCTTTATACGCAGCGAGGTGCTCTTTGCAATACGCGATGATGCTGGCCTCCGTGGGTGGAGGGGTAGAGGCGACAACGAAGGCTCGCACCTTTTCCCCGGTTCGCTCATCAGGGACCCCGATCACACCCACCTCGAGTACACCAGCAACGGCACCAATTTGTTCTTCCACCTCGTTGGGGTACACATTGAAGCCGCTGACAAGAATCATGTCTTTCTTGCGATCCACAATGGTGAAATATCCATCGGAGTCCATTTGGGCAATATCTCCGGTGTGGAGCCACCCATCTTTGAGTGTCTCCGCCGTTTCGTCTTCTCTTTGCCAGTACCCGAGCATGACCTGTGGCCCTCGGGCGACAAGCTCACCGGCTTCGCCGACAGGGAGAGTGGCGCCTGAATCATCCACACACCGGACCTCGGTGGAGGGAACAGGGATGCCGATCGTGCCATCTTTACCCATTCCGCCCAGCGGGTTGAATGTCAGCACGGGAGACGACTCGGTCAACCCATAGCCTTCAACGATTGGCGTGCCGGTAACTTCACGCCAGCGGGACGCCACAGATTCGTGCAGAGCCATTCCTCCGGCCGCGGAGGCAACCAAATGCTTGGGTGGGCTATCGGTGAACCACCGCTCGTTCAACAACGCGTTGAACAGTGTGTTCACACCGGAAAGCCACGTGACCTTGTAGTTTTCGAGCACCCTTTTCAAGTTACTGGGCGGTCGCGGAGTCGGAACAAGAATGTTGCGCGCACCAATGTGGTAAAAACCCAGCAAATTCACCGTGAAAGCGAAGATGTGATAGAGCGGCAGGGCTGTGACCACAATCTCTTTACCGGGGCGCATGTAGACCCCACACATTGAAATCATCTGGAGGGTGTTAAACACGAGGTTGCCGTGAGAAAGCATTGCGCCCTTGGATACGCCCGTGGTTCCTCCGGTGTATTGCAACGCCGCAACAGTGTCATGGCCCACACCGATCAGGTAACCCTCGGCAGCGTTAGCACTTTTGGCGGCCCTACCTTGGGCCAATACTTTGCGGAAAGCTTCATGCTCGACCGTAATTTTTGGCAGCGAACGAGTCCACAATTTCTGAACCAGACGTATCACTCCAGCAATAACGGGGGGAAAGAATTCAGAAATCTTTACCGCAATGACCGTCTCGATACTCGTCTTTGCGAGCACATCGGGAAGGCGATTCGCAAACATGTCGACCACCACAAGAGCTTTCGCCCCTGAGTCAGCGAACTGGTACGCCATCTCGGGCGCCGTATAGAGGGGGTTGGTGTTGACCAACACGCACCCCGCTTTCATGATTCCAAAGGCCACAATGGGGTAGCTCAGACAGTTGGGCATCTGGACAGCAACCCGGTCACCCTGGGCAAGACCGACTACTTCCCGCAAGTAGGCGGCAAAATCGTCGGAGAGCTCGTCCACTTGAGCGTAGGTGAGCGACCCGTTCATCCCGTTTGGCATGCACTGGGTGAACGCAATGGTCTTTGCATACTCTGCACTTGACGCCTTCACAAGCGCTGGCAGGTGGGCAAAAGCGGGTGGGGCCAAATCGGGGTCGACGCCACTTGAGTAGTGACTAAGCCAGGGGCGTGTGGTCATTATTGCTCTTCCGCCGAAGGGAACACCGGACGGTTATCACCGCCGGTGGTGTTGGTTGTGAGAATACTAGCCTTGGCGGTCGCTGAACAGGAAAATTCACAGCTAAGCCCCGATTCGGGTGCCGAAGTCGCGACGGAGTAGCTCGCCACGCCCCGGTAATTCCCGTGGGACCCTCATTTTCTCCTCCGGTGAAACACCCCACTTTGCGCGAAACGGCCCACCCGCAGAGGCCCCCCAAACCCTGTAAAACAGGCAATGCAACCCGTTACGCTTCGGTAACGATAAACGCCGAGGAGTGGGGGTCAAGCCCTCTGGGACTAGCTTTGAACAAAGCGCACTTTTTGTGCGCCCGAATGACGACATACGTAAGGAGATGAGTTAGTGAAAAAAACTGTATCCATCATGGCGGCACTTGCCGCTGTGACACTCGTTGTGAGTGGATGTGCAGCGGCTGAGGACACCTCGGCCACTGACGACACATCGACCACCGAGACAACAACGGAAACCGCAGCAAACTCCGTTCTCGCTTCCGTTATCGAAGCCGACGTGGTGAAATGTGGAACCCGTGACGCACTGCCCGGCTTCGCCGTGTTGCAGGAAGATGGCGAGCACCAAGGTTTCGACTCCGACTTCTGTAGGGCTATTGCCGCAGCAGTCCTCGGCGATGCCTCGAAGGTCGAAATGGTTGACCTGGAAACCGCCGACCGGTTCACCGCTTTGCAGAGTGGCGCCATCGACGTTCTGGTGCGTAACACCACCTGGACCGCTTCTCGTGACGGCGCCGAGGGTGTGACATTCATGCACCCCAACTTCTATGACGGCCAGGGCATGATGGTGACATCCGGCAGCTACGCCAGCGTTGGCGACATGAACGGTGCTGTGGTGTGTGTTGCTAAGGGCACCACGACCGAAGGAAACGCCGCTCTTGAGTCTTCCCGTTTGGGGCTTGACTGGGAAATTCGTTCCTTTGACGAGACTGACCTCATCTTGGAGGCATTCATTGCCGGCCAGTGTGATGGCTGGTCTTCCGATGTCAGCCAGCTGACCGGTTTCCGTTCGGCTTACCCCAACGGTGCCGAGGCACTGACGATTCTTCCTGAGGTCTTCTCTAAGGAGCCTCTCGCACCTGCCGTTCTCGATGGGGACACCCAGTGGGCGCAGGTTGTGAGCTGGGCTATCTTCGCGACCATTCAGGCTGAAGAGTTTGGTCTCACGAGCGCCAACGTTGATGACATTTCCGCTTCGACCGGTGATGTCAGCATCCAGAGGTTCTTGGGTGTCGAAATTGTCACCGATGGAGCCTCCTCCGTGTTGGATCCAGGCCTCAGCCTGCCCACCGACTTTGCTTACCAGGTAGTCAAGCAGGTCGGAAACTACGGTGAGATCTTCGAGAGGAACTTGAGCCCACTGGGCCTCGAGCGCGGACTCAACTCGCTGTGGACTGATGGCGGATTGATGTACGCTCCTCCTTACCGCTAGACAACGATGTAACACGGTGTATGCAGCTTGGGAGGGAATAACTCAATGAGTTCCCTCCCAAGCGCACCCTCCAAGCCGCCTATTTGGCGCGATATTCGGGTTCTCCGGTGGGCTTTTCAGCTCCTCGTGCTGGCTCTCGTGATGGCCATGATCTATTGGCTCTACAGCAACTACCAGGCCAATGTTGCCAAGAGCAACATTCCCACCAATCTTCTGTTTCTTGATAACCCCGCAAACTTTACGATTCCCGGCAACGACCTCGATCAGAGCCAACCCGTCCGCGATGCGTTTGTGCAAGGTTTTTACAACACTCTTCGCGTCGCCATCGTGGGCATTGTGCTCACCACAATCCTTGGAACCCTGGTGGGGATAGCCAGGCTCTCTCGCAACTTCATGGTGCGGGCTATTGCGACGGCCTACGTGGAGCTGGTACGAAACATTCCGCTTCTCGTGTTGCTGACATTCATGAACTTGGCCGTTGTGCTGCAAACTTTTCCCCGGATTGAAAACGCCTGGTTGCCCCTGGACCTTTTTGTGGTCTCCAACCGCGGTATCGCGATTCCCTGGTTCGAAGGATCCGGGACTGTCCTGCTCACCGTCCTTGCCGGTGCACTGATTGCCACCTGGATCGTCGTGAAACTGCGGGGGCGCTCGTCTGATTCCACCGGTAAACCGGCACGGGGCCTCCTCTTTGGCCTCTCCACGTTTGTGATCCTGGTGATCGCCGGGTGGATTGTGTTTGGCTACAACTGGGTACTGCCCTTCGTCGATGACCGAGCCACCAGCGGTGGTCTTCGCCTCGATCCTTCCTTTTTTGCCCTGCTGGTGACCCTCGTGGTGTACACCAGCAGCCACATCGCTGAAATCGTCCGAGGATCGATTCAGGCTGTGCCAAGCGGCCAGGCAGAAGCTGCTGACGCTTTAGCGCTGAGCGGTGGACAGAAAATGCTGTTAGTGGTCCTCCCGCAGGCTTTCCGCATCGCGATGCCTGCTCTGGGTAACCAGTTTCTGAACCTCATCAAAAACTCGTCGCTCGGCGCAACGATCAGCTACTTCGAACTCACTCAAATTGCGCAGATTACGGTGGGCAACGGTTCCCCGGCCGTCCCCGCTTTCACTCTGACACTCCTGGTCTATCTGGTAATTTCGCTCGTCACCAGCGTCATTGTCAACATTGCCAATAGACGATTGGCGCTGGTGGAGCGATGATGACCTGGGTCCGCCGAAACCTGTTTCGCTCCGTGGGAGACTCCCTTCTCACCCTGGTTTTTGGGGCGCTCGCGCTCTATGTGCTCTGGGGCGTCATCGAATTTGTCTTCATCACGGGACGCTGGGAAATTATCCAGGTCAACCTCAAACTTCTTCTGGTCGGCCGTTTCCCGGAGGAGCTCTTGTGGCTGGTCTCTGGTTCACTCATGGCTTTGGGCTTTTGGGTTGCCGCAGCGGGCGGGGTAGCCAAGCACACATCGGAGAAACCCCCGAGCGTGGGAGCCAAAATCTGGAATGGCATTCAACGCTTCGGCCTGCTTGCCGGTGTGGGCATTTTGCTTATCGTCCTCTCCGCCGACTGGGACTCTGTGGCGCTTGGAGCGCTCATTGTCGCTGCCATTGTGGCCGGAAGGCTGGTCGCTCTCGCTCGCAACAAGATTGGAGCGCTATCTCGAATTCCTGGGTGGGTATGGCAGCCGCTCCTGGCTGTGGCACCGATCACGCTGATTGCCCTCACACTGTCGCAGGCAAGCATTGACCTGTGGGGCGGGTTCCTCATCAATTTCTACATCGCGATTATCAGTATCTTTTTGAGCTTCCCCCTTGGTGTTCTCTTGGCCTTGGGCCGCAAATCAACTCTTCCCATCATTCGACTAATTTCCACCACCTACATCGAACTCATTCGCGGAGCGCCACTGTTTGTGCTGTTACTGCTGGCCGGTGTTGCCCTCGAATTTTTTGTCCCACCGGACCTGTCGCCGGGTTCCATTTTCCGCGCGGTCACCGTGTTCACCCTGTTTACCGCGGCCTATGTTGCCGAAGTGGTTCGTGGCGGGTTGCAGTCCATTTCGAGAGGCCAGACGGAGGCAGGCAAGGCGCTGGGGCTGAGCACCACAAAACTTACCGCCCTGATCACTCTTCCCCAGGCGCTTCGCAACGTGATTCCTGCACAGATTGGTCAGTTCATCAGCCTGTTCAAAGACACCACGCTGGCCGGGGTCGCACTCAATGTTGTCGACCTTCTCAATGTGGGAACGGCAGTGACGAAACAGGATGACTTCTTAGGTCAGGGGCTTATTTATGAAGCACTTGCGTTTGTCGGATTGCTGTTCTGGGTGGGCGCCTACTTCATGAGCAGGGAAAGCCAAAGACTAGAGAAAAGACTGGGAGTGGGGCTGAGATGAGTAAAGACGTCTTCACCGATGCAACAATCATGTCCGGTGACCGCAGCGATGACGACGCCATCGTCGTCATGGACAACGTCTACAAAAGGTTCAAAGACTTCGAAGCCCTCAAAAAGGTGAACTTCAAAGTCGGACGCCAAGAGGTTGTCGTCGTTATTGGCCCCTCTGGCTCCGGAAAATCCACCCTGATTCGCTGCATCAACCGGTTGGAAGAACACGATGATGGCCGAATCTTTGTTGATGGCACCGAACTGACACAAGATATTCGCAACATCCAGGAAATCCGGAAAGAAACCGGGATGGTGTTTCAAAACTTCAACCTCTTTCCCCACCTCAGCATCTTGACCAATGTCGCCATGGGTCCACGGCAGGTCAGGCGGATGCCTAAAGCCACAGCGGAGGCCCTCGCCCTTGAGCTGTTAACCCGAGTGAAAATACCGGAGCAGGCCGATAAATACCCCTCCCAACTTTCTGGCGGCCAGCAGCAGCGGGTCGCCATCGCGAGGGCTCTCGCGATGAAACCCAAAGTGATGCTCTTTGATGAGCCGACCTCCGCGCTGGACCCCGAAATGATCAACGAAGTTCTCGATGTCATCAAAGAGCTCGCCCGCGACGGTATGACGATGGTCGTGGTCACCCACGAAATGGGCTTTGCCCGTGAGGTGGCAGACCGGGTCGTCTTCATGGCTGACGGCGAAATCGTGGAAGTGGGAACACCCGAACAACTGTTTGACCACCCGAAGGAGGAGCGCACCAAACAGTTCCTCTCCCAAATTCTCTAATGCTCCCCGCGGTCACCGCGCTAAACAGACGCCCCTAGACTTAAACCCACAAACACAACGGGGGTGCTGACAATGGACAATTTCTGGTCTTTTGGATTAGCCGTCCTGGTCACTCTTGGCATTGCGATTGTTCTTCTCTTCTCTCTCTGGCTTTCGGTCAAAATTCTTCGCAAAAAATACGTGTGGCTCGCCTCTGCCTACGAAGATATTCGACCACGCATCCGGTTTTTCGTGCTCACCCTGGCTCTACTGATCAGTCTCTCGGTGGTCGACCTGGGGAATGGCACCGCGTGGGTTCTGGTCACCCAAGTCTTGACGGTCTTGCTCATTCTTTCCGGCGGTTTTCTGGTTCAGGCCAGCGTGAATTTTGCTGTTCTTCGCGTCATTGACCGGTTTGATGCTGGCGATCAAACCAACGCGGAAACGCGAAGGATTTCCACGCAGCTCCGGCTCATTCGCCGCTTGGCTAACGTCACCATCGGTGTTCTTGCCGTGGGCTTTGCGCTGTTTACTTTCCCCGAAGTTCAAGCCGTGGGAGCGGGAGTGTTGGCCTCTGCCGGTGTGTTGGGGGTGGTGGGCGGGTTGGCAGCCCAATCGGTGCTCGGCAATCTGTTTGCCGGAATCCAGCTGGCGTTTAGCAATGCAATCCGCGTGGGCGACGTTGTGGTCGTGGAGGAAGAGTGGGGCACCGTGGGTGAGATCACCCTGTCCTACGTCGTCATCTACATTTGGGATGAAAGACGATTGATTGTGCCCTCCACGCACTTCACCAGCAAATCGTTTGAAATGTGGACCCGGCAATCCTCCAAACTTCTTGGCACCGTGTATATGGACGTCGACTGGCGCGTTCCCCTTGACGCGATGCGCGAAGAGTTTCAGAGCTTTCTCGCCACCAACCCGCTCTATGACGGTCGCGCCTCCGGGGTGTCCGTGACCGGTGCCGTCGGCGGTTACGTGCAGGTGAGGTTTCTGATCTCTGCCGATGATTCCTCTAATCAATGGGATTTGCGCTGCGAAGTACGCGAACACATGGTCACCTGGCTTCAAGAACACCACCCCATGGCTCTCCCCGTCACACGGGTGACCATGGACGCCCCAGCACCCCTTAAAAAACGGTGAGTGTTCGACCGATTCGGATTTCTGGTGACCCCGTTCTTCATCACCGAGCTCTGCCGGTGATGACGTGGGATGCACCACTGCACGAGCTTGTCGATGACCTCGTTGACACGATGAGGGCAGCGCCCGGTGTAGGCCTTGCGGCACCCCAAATTGGTGTTCCCCTGCAGGTGTTCGTGTGGGAGTGGGAAGACGACCTCGGGGTACTGCACGAGGGCGCCATCATCAACCCCACCCTCCAGAGCGATCCGCTCCCCCGGCGCGCACTCGATGAGGACGCCGACCTGGAGGGCTGCCTGTCACTGCCCGATCTTCGCTACCCGCTTCGCCGTGCCGATCGGGTCACCCTCGGTGGATTCGACCGTGACCAGAAACCGGTGAAGATCGAGGCAGAGGGCTGGCTGGCCCGTATTTTCCAACACGAAGGGGATCATCTTCAGGGGTTGCTCTATGTGGACAGGCTTCCTTTTCGCACACGTCTCGGGGCCCGAAGAGACACCCGCAGAGAGGGGTGGGGCAAACCCGGACATTCCTGGCTCCCAGGAGTGGATGACTTTGAGGCCTCAGACCATGACACCGAAGAAGCGTAAGCCGGCGGCAACGACCCCCGCTGCGACCAACACCAGCAAGAATGGTGCCCTCAGGTACAGCAGGATTGCTGCCACGCCAATCGCTGGAACCCGCGCATCCAGCACGATTTCCCCACCCTCCTGCACCGCTTGAGACACGACCAGAGAAGCCAGCAGTGCGACCGTCACCAGTGCTGCAACCCGGGAGAGGAAGGCGCCTTCCACAAAACGCTGAGGGATGACATATCCCGCGTTTTTTAGTGCCCACACCAGCAGCGAGGCAACAATGACCCCCACCCAGATCGTCACCGTTGCCCACTTTCGCCAGGTTCTGGGCGGTGGGGGGCTACAAGGTGGCGATATATTCCCGCCGCAATCCCCACCCCTGCCGCACACAGCACGGGAATCCCGGGAGGAACATGAGGCAGGAGTGCGACCGTCACTACCGCGGCGGCAATAGCCACGATGACCGGTTCCAGAGATTTGAGTCTGGGCCACAGCAAAGCCAAGAATGCTGCAGCAGCGATAGCGTCAAGACCCCACGTCTTCACATCACCCAGGGCGTCACCGGCCAGCGCGCCCACCAGCGTGGACAGGTTCCAGCCGACATACAGCGAGAGCGCGGTGGCCCAAAAGCCGTGCTGGGCGGCCTGTCGGCCGCTTTGGGCGATGGATACCGCCGTGCTTTCATCCACGGTGAGTTGGGCTGCCACCAGGCGTCGAAACAGCCCTCGTCCCACAATGGGCGACATTGTCAAGGCGTAGAGCCCGTTGCGCGCACCCAAGAGGCCAGCGGAGGCTATTGCCGCCCCCACCGCCGCAACCCCACCGGTGGCCACAATGCCAATAAAGGCAAACTGGGAGGCGCCAGAGAACATGAGCAAGCTCAACACCATCGTTTGCCCCACCGAAAAACCCAGGGCAACAGACAAAGCTCCAAAGGACACCCCGTAGAGAGAGACCGCCAAGGCCACCTGGAAACCCTGCGCTCGTGCGGCGCGCAGGCTGGGCGCCCCGAATGCCTCAGACACCCTCTGACCCCTCAACACCTCGCAACTCAACACCGTGGATGCCGTTGTGAAATTTGAGGGTGGGGAAGGCAGCGGACACGTTGAAGCCGACACCGGGAACGCGGTGGGCGGAGAAAACCCCACCAAACGCTTCAGTCCGGTTTTTCATATCTTTCATTCCGCGCCCCTGGAGCATCTCCACCAGCGCTGCCTGATCATCGGCCACGGTATAGGCGGGGAAATCCTCTGAGGCAAACCGTCGCTGCGCTCGAACACCGTCATCATCGAGGCGAAGGTGTAACCCTTGGGCACTCCAGCTCAAACCCACCTTGACGGTGGTGCCGGGGCCCCCGTGGGCACGACTGTTATTGAGGCCCTCCTGCACAATGCGATAGATTGCCAGCTCGGCGCTTGGAACGAGGGGGAAGGGCGCCCCTGTCTCCTCAAAAACGACTGTGATTCCTGACTCATTCATCGCCTCAAAAAGATCGTGAATGGAAATAAGGCTTGGCCTATCCGAGGCCTGTTCAACCCCGCCGCGTGAAGCGTTGACCACCCGGCGAATGTCGTTCAGTGTTGCTCTGGCCGAATCAGCAATGGCAGCCGCCGCACGTGAGGCCACCTGCGGGTCTGACACGGCCGTAAATGTGGCGCCCTCCGCTTGAGAAATCATGCCTGTCAGGCTGGCGGCGGCAGCATCGTGAACGTCGGCAATCATCCGCATCCGATCCGACTGTTCGGCAAGACGGATTTCGAGATCACTTTTCTCCAGGAATGCCTGGACACTCTGATCTGCAGACACGCGCGACGGTGTGCGTGTTCCCCCAGAGCGTCCTCGCCACATCGCAACCAGACCCACCAGGGCCCCCACAAGCAGGGCGGCAAGTACGGGGCTCAGCCACAGAGCCTGCTGCGTCAGAAAGTCCGACATGCGCCCCTCGGCTCGTGATGGTGGATTCGTGGAACCCCATATGGGAGTGTCCCTCTGTGGCTCCCCGACTTGGACTTGAACCAAGAACCTACCGGTTAACAGCCGGTCGCTCTGCCAATTGAGCTATCGAGGAATACAACGCTAAGAGACGATGCTACCAGAGCATTCCCGGCCGCTTTCAAACCGGGAGACCTAGTAACCTGCCGACGCGTCGACCACACCCACCAAGGAGCTCACCGAGACAAAAGCTTCGACGTTTGTCCGAATTCGTGCGGCCAAGAGCGGCCTGGTCATCTCCGGAGTGTCGGCCGAATGCGAGGTAATCACGGCTCTTTTTTCCTGCCACAACCCATGCTCCGGGGAGAAAGGTTCCGGATCCATCACATCCAACCCCGCACCAAAGAGCGTGCCACGCTGAAGAGCATCCAGCACGGCATCAGCATCCACCAGTGATCCCCGGGCAATGTTAACAAGTACCGCGTGATCGGGCATCACGGCAAGCTGGGCGGCACCCACCATATGGCGGGTCCCCGCCGTGGCAGCAGCTGCCACGATGACCGCGTCCGCGGTTTCCAGAACTCGATGAAGATCTGGGTGACCGACGGTCAGATGGGCACCTGCAACAGCGCCCTTGCCGCGTCTGACCACCGTGATGCGTGGGCGAAACGGAGCAACAAGCTCGATAAATGTCTGGGCGACTCCCCCCGCACCGAGGATAACTATGTGGCGCCCAAACAGGGAGATTCCCGTGCGCTTGGCTTGCCAGTGGGCCTCTCGCGCTTTACGAGGAAGCTCGCGCATACAGGCCAACAACAAAGCAAGAGCATGTTCAGCAACAGGCTCGGAATATGCCCCTTTCGCCGAGGTCACCACAAGGCGTGACTTCTCTGGTTGGGCGGCAAGACCGGCTAACACGGCAGAAAAGGCATCAACCCCGGCCCACGGCAATTGCAGCCACTCGAGGGCGGGGTGCGCATCAAGAATCACCTGTAATTCATCGGCTCTTTTTTCACTCAGCCATATCAACCCTCGGGTCTCGGGGCCCAGGTCTACCAGGGTGCCGCCACCGTCTTTCACCGCCTGGGTAAACAACTCGGTAGCCTCCGGTGCCACGCTGATTGGCCCGGGCGCAAGCACCCGGTGCCTACCGCGCACAGGTACCACTTCCCGGTGTTGCTGTGACATCTACTCCCCCCTCAATTCACGACGTTCTCGCTCAATAGCCACCAACGACTCCTGCAGGGTCCGATAGGTGTCAGGGTCATGGGTGGGATCACTGCGTTGCAAAACGCTCAGTAACTCGGCTTTCTTGCGCAGCAGTTCCCGATCCAGCAACGACGAGGTCACTCCTTGGCAGTAGCGCTCTGCCTGATTCTCTTTCACCGGCAGGGGTGCAACAGCGAGCTGCCCGACCAGTGCCGACAGCGCTTGAGGGATCTCTTCCCCCACTGTGACCACCCACTGACCCGTCGCGTAA
>Ga0306872_100153_pt1 | contig 30096 bp, 35 predicted proteins | sample AntRauMeHopE1498_FD_190455 | JGI IMG/M metagenome (GOLD analysis project Ga0306872, IMG submission 190455) | Saline lake microbial communities from Rauer Islands, Antarctica - Metagenome Hop E1 #498 (v2) (version 2) | ecosystem: Environmental > Aquatic > Non-marine Saline and Alkaline > Saline ...
GTAATAGAATTAAATGTATTACACACCTTAAAAAGAATTACAAAGAGGGTCAAAACTGGTACCCCATTAAATCAGTTACAAAACCAAACATCATGAAAAGAGAATGTGAATCATGTAACGGAGATTGCCAAGGGCAATGCTTCAACAGACAAAAAGGAGGTATTACATCTCATTGAGTGCTAACACCTCTCACAATTTACGTCAATCGGGCAGACTCGCTATCACCTTTGGACGATAAGAGAACACTAAAAAAGTGTTCTCTTTTTTTGTATAGATTAAAAAAACACAAAACGGTTTATACATATGCATAAAAAATGTTAATCATTTCCTTGTATACATAGTCATAAAAGAGTATAATAAAGGTATTAATAAGAATATAATTATATCAATTCATGTCTAATCCAAATACACTCAAAGCAAAAAGAAAAGCACTAGCTATAGATGCAAACAACAACGCACTCCCACTAACACTACCGAGTGTGGCATTGGCACAAACCAGAGACACAAGCATCTCAGCATCAACAGAGATCACCCTGGACGCAGATACAAGCATCATAGAGATAACTGCATTGACTGACAATGTATTTCTTAAATATGGAACAGACGATGTAACAAACGCAAACTTTGATGAATTTATCCAGGCAGGAGTAACACGTCACTACGTTATTCCTCAAGATATAACAGCAATCAATCTGATAGACGATGGATCCGACGCAACGGTTATAGTAATAGAAAAATAAACTAACATGTTAAATTTGAATTTTTTACAATTAGATGGATTAATAAAATCAAAAACTCCAACGGGTGAGCTATCAACATCTTTCATAATTGAGGTAAAGACAGACAACACTGGAACATCAAACAATAATCAGTTCCAATTCACAGGGGCAGAAGGTAATTATGATGTAGTAGCAAAACAGTCAGGAGTAATTGTTGATACCTTTAATGATTTAAGTGGAGAGGAAACAATAACTTTTTCAGATGGTGCAGGAACTTATATATTAGAAATTACACCAAAAGAAGTAAGCCCATTTAATAGAATACAATTCTCAAGGGGAGGAGATAAAGAAAAATTAATGGATATCAAACAATGGGGAAATATTGTTTGGTCAAGTATGGAAGAAGCCTTTTCAGGATGTTCTAATCTTGTAGCAGACTCGTATACTGATGCTCCAGATTTATCATCTGTAACATCAATCAGAAGAATGTTCAGGCAATCAGACTTTAATGGAAAAGTAAGTAACTGGAATGTTTCTAATGTTCAAAATTTTTCAGAGTTCTTACTATTTTGTGAAAACTTCAATAAACCTATTGGGTTTTGGGATACTTCAAGTGGTACAGACTTTGGGGGTATGTTAAGAGAAACAGCTTACAACCAAACACTCGTGAATTTTGTAACAGGGTCGGCAACTCAATTAGACTTTATGTTTAATGGTACACCCTTTGACCAAGATATAAGTTCTTGGAACGTATCCAATGTAATCAACTGGAATAGTTTCTTGGCTGGTGCAGAACTTTCAAGCACAAACTATGATTTACTTCTAAACGCATGGTCGCAACAATCTGTTAGAAATAATCAAAGTGTGGACTTTGGGAACTCTACATACACAAGTGCAGGAGAGACAGCAAGAAACGTATTAATTAATACCTACGGATGGACTATTTCAGACGGAGGGTTAGTATAAAATTATTATGAACAAACACACTGATACAACAAAACCATATTGGGTAGCTAAAAGCGAAGACAACAGTGTCTTGCATTATGGAAAAATAAAACAAGGGCAAGGAGTAACAACAAAGCTAACAATTTCAACCTTTAATAATAAAGAAGATTTTATATTATTCATAGAATCAAACGGAGGAGTATACGAAGATCAAGAAATACAAGGAAGAGATTAAACCCTCTTTTTTTATTTGAATACATGCTACAATTAAATACATAACCAACATAACTATGAACACAAAGAAAGACACAAAGAAGAATACCAAAAGAAAGACGACGGTTGAAAAGGTTGAAAAAAATAACGTAAATCAACCAACAGAAAAACAAACAAACCCCTGGAAGAACAACGGAGGAGCAAGAAAGGGATCAGGGAGAAAGAAGAGCCAGGACAGAGAGCGACTTGTTACTTTAAAAGACAAGGCCGAAGACTTCGCCCTGGAGGAAATAGACGTAAAAGAAAAGAACGGTACAAATTTCAGAGTAATAAAGATGACCAGGAACCAGGCATTACTTGGTGTGCTATTTGAGGAGGGATTTAAACGCAAGAGCATACCAGCCATAAAAGAGTTCTTTGACCGAACCAGAGGGAAGTCAAGACAAGAGCTGGAACTATCAGGAGAGATCGACACAGGAGACCAGTACCTACCCACAGGGAACGCAATAGACAAAGCCTACGAAGTATTCGAGCGAGAGCAGAGAAAACTAATTGCACAGGACTATGACCCAGAACTTTAATCCAGACGTAATGCACCAGATGAAAGACTTGATGAAACGCAAGTCAGTCCTCAGCTGGATCAAGCAAGAGAAGATAGTCAACGAGAAAAGCATACCAATAGACCTCTCACGGTTTTATTACCTGCACGCAATCTACACAGACAAGAGCCAGAAGATAGCCGTCATAAAATCAGCACAGTCAGGTGTCAGCACCTACGCAATCATATCCAGCCTCCACATGGGCCGATACCTAGGACTTAACCAGATACACACCCTGCCGACCTCAGGTGACGCGACAACGTTCGTACAGTCAAAGACCAACGAGATAATCAGAAACAACCCGTGTCTGGCCAATAAGATGTCCAAGGAGGACACAGACAGTGTCGGACAGAAACAAATGGGTAACGGGTTTTTATTTTATCGAGGAACCAAAGGGAAGTCATCAGGTATTATGATCACCAGCGATAGAAACATCTACGACGAGTACGACTTCTCGGACCACGAACAGCTCGGAAACTTTCAGTCACGACTGGAGGGAGCAGACTCAATGAAGATGGAAGTATGGCTATCAACCCCAACCTTTGAAAACTTCGGGATCGACGAGAAGTTCAAGGACAGCGACCAGAAGTTCATGAGGTTCAACTGCCCAGAGTGTGGACTCAGGCAACACATGGACTGGTTCAAGAGTGTTGACCACGAGGAGGAACGATATCAATGCTGGGAATGCAAGGCCACCATTAACAATAAGATGTTCCCCGTTTGGTACGCAGAGTCCTGGAGCGAGACACACAACGGAAAGACCTCAGAGGGAAAGCACGCAGATATAAACATGCAATGGGAGGCACGATACCCAGGGAGAAAAATATCAGGATACTGGATCAACCAGATGATGCTCCCCTGGAAGTCGGCCAAGGAACTAATCAGAGAATACAACGAGCTACGAAAGAAAGGAGCCATGCAATATTTCTTTAATTTCAAACTAGGCATGACCTACAGCGACACGGAAAGAAAAGTAGAGGGTGGATTATTCTATAAGAACCTACAACCAGATAAACAAATCGTAGAGCTACAATCATTCATGGGGATAGACGTCCAGGGAAACGAGCTGTACTGCATCATAGGAAACAAGCAGGGAATCTATGCCATCACAGTATGCCGAGACGAAGTAGATGAGATAGGGAAAACAATAAAAAGCAAGTGGGAACGAGCAGGAGAATTGATGGAAGTATACGACGTCCAGGTCTGCGTTGTTGACGCAACCTACAAACCAGACGACGTGCTAGACTTTGCAAACATTTATCCAGGCCGAGTCTTTATGAACTGGTACAACCCAGCACCGAAAGGAAAAGAGATAGTACGATACAGCGACATCAAAAAGTTCACGGATAAAAAAGAGCAAACATTTGCAGAAAGCATAAAAGTACTCAGCGACCGAGAGCGATCGATAGACCGATTGATAGCGCACCTGGAACAAGGAGTGCATCCAATCCTCTACACAAAGACGGATCCAAACCTCAAGACACTGGTCAAGCACGCAGAGACCATGTACGCAAGAGTCATCGAAAACAAGGACGGAACGTTCAGAAGAGAATGGGCCAACACTGGAAAAAATGACTACTTTCACGCATTGATTTACTACGAAGTGGCCATGGATAAAAAAGGCTTGTTCAAAGAAGAATAAAAATGATACAATAAACATATGAGTGAAACAAAAACCTATACACCAAATGACAAGGACTCAGCTATTATACAGAAATGGAAAAAACGCTTCACTAATGCCGAGCGATTTCGTCAACCATATGAAGATAAGTTTCTAAGAATGTGGAAACTTTACAGAGCCTACAGGGATAAACAAAACTATGCCTACCAGACGAACCTCATGCCACCGACAGGCTTTGAAATCGTAGAGACAATCAAGCCACGACTATCCTCAGCAAAGACCAGGACAAGGATATTCCCGATGAACAAGGACGACGTAGGGAGCAAAGGAATAGAAGAATGGGACTCACTACTGAACTACAACTTTGAATACTCAATGAACCTGGACGAGAACAAAGTGGACTGGATAGATGCCATGCTTAAATACGGAAACGGATACGCACACATTTATTGGGACGACACAATCGAGGAACCAGGAATGGAAATAGTAGACAACTGGCTCCTTTACTTTGACCCACAAGCATCGAACAGACTCAAAGATAGCCAATGGGAAATAAAGCAAATATTTAAACCACTGGCACAAATTAAGAAAGAAGAAACCAATCGAGGAGAATACGAGAACGAAGACGAATACGGAGAAACCACAACCAAGATAGGGATTTACGATTACCTGGACTGCGTAGAGGATAAACAGATAAGCGACGACCCACGATCGGAGAGGATCGAGATTGAAACATTGAAGATGGGACAAATCGTAAACGGAGCAGGAAGAGACTCAGACGACACACAGACAGGAGCCTCGGACGAACGCAACCAGACAAAGCTGGTAGAGATATGGGAATGTACTGACCACAACGACGGAACAGTATCAACCATATTCAATCAAAAAGTCCTCGGACGGAGCGAACCGAACCCGTACCAGGACATAGAAGAGGGACGAATGATTGTAGACCTCCCCTGCATACGGGTACCCTGGAGTGCATACTCAATGGGAATTATGGAACCAGTAGAGACTGTCATTCACGAGATAGCCGACAGCAGGAACCAGGCCATGGACTCAATCGTTCTAAACCTGGACCCAATAAAGAAAGTAAAGAAAGGCTCAGGACTTACAGCAGACGATCTGAAAACAGGACCAGGAGCAATATGGGAACTCAACAATGCAGACGACGTTGTCCTGGAGCGAGGAGACGGACCCAACAACTCATGGGTAGAGAAAGACAACCTACTACGTCGAGAAATATCAACCTCACTGGCACTCTCGGAATACGTTCGAGGACTACCAGCATCAAGTGACGAGCCAGCCTCAAAGGTGGAAATGTTATTGCAACAAACAAACATCAGGTTCAGCCAAATGGTACGACAGCTAGAGACAGCACTCGGAGACGTATCAAACATAGCAATCCAACTGAACCAGAAGTTCCTCACCAAGGACAGCAAGTCATATAGGATACTCGGAGAAGAGGTAGACTTCAAAGAATTTAAATCAAAAGAAGTGGCTGTTGACGCACGAGTAGAACTGGAAGTGAAAGAAGAGAAAGGTCCAGACCAAAGGAAAAAAGAAGTCCTAGAAATCTACGACCTATTCGTAACCAACGATCAACCACCAGAGGGAGACCCAGAGGCAATGCAAACCTACCAAACCAAGAAAAGAGAACTGCAAAAACTTGTGCTAGAAGAATTTGACCTCAGTCAATACGAAGATGTCCTCCTGGGCCTCGAATCAAAAGAAAACGCAGAACTGGACCGAGACGCAATGGATCCAGATGCAGAGGCAGAAGTAGTAGAAACACCAGGAGCAGAGCAACCAGTGGCCATCAGTGAGCCACGAGAACCAATACCAATGCTAGAGCAAGAACAACCAGAGCCAACGCAGGCTCCACCACAGGGTGGAAACATGTTGCAAAGGCTGATGCAGAGGATACGTGGAAATTAATCAATTAAAACATTAAATTATTATGGAACCAGAATTAAACTTGGAAGAAGAAGTCGTAGAAGAAACAGGAGACCTTGACGTAAACGCAGAGGGACTACTGCAAATCGAAGAGGGACTAGCAGGACTAAAATTACAGCACGAGGCTGGAGAAATTACCTTTGACGAATTACTCACTGAATTAATCTCAATGGCAGGAGGACTGCAAGCAGGAGATGATGAAGAAGTAACACAAGACATCGGAGGACCACTCGGAGGACTTGGAGGAGGAGACTTCCCATTGCCAGACCCAGAATAGGTCATGGCAAACAAGCTGGAGCAAGTGTTTGAAGAGGGACAGGAAGTCTATGAAATGACACAGACTCAGGGATATGAAATTATACAAAGAAGTATCAACGAGCGACTGACCTACAACGATCAGGAAATAAAACATTTGATAGATAACGTAAAAGGAAATACAAACCCTCAAACGTTTACCCAGGAACTCATCAGGCTACAATCATACAGAGAGGGCCTGTTGTTCATTATCAACCAAGTGCAAGTCTCAATCGAAAAGAGAGACAAGGCTAATAAAAAACTAAAATAATGAAAGACTTTATTAAGAGCTTAATGGCAACCAAGACACCCGAACGACAGAAAGAACTAACAGGACGAGGCAAATACAAAGACGATGCCCTAGAGGTATTCGGAACCGAAGATGCCTACATGCAAGACCTGGAAAAAAACCCTGTCAAGCTAAACCCCATTCAAAAATTTATCCAAAGACTCCTCTCAATCAGAGGGGAAGAATAAAACAACCAACAACATGAGCGAACGATTTGACGACATCAAGAAAGAACTAGGAAAGGAAGAGGAGGAAGAAAACGACGACGCAGAAATCATTGAAGAAGACGTAGAGGAAGAGGAAGAAGAAGAGTATGAAGTACCTGAGCAGTTCAAAGGAAAGGATCCAAAAGAACTGATCAAGATGTACCAGGACTTGGAAAAAACATCAAAGAAAAAACCAGACGAAAACAAGGCACGTCAAGACTCCGAAAAGAAAAAGCAAGGAGACATTGATGACCTAAAAGAAATACTGGCAAAGCAAGACTTTTCAAATATGGACCCTCAAGCCTTTACCGAATTTATACTCGGACTAACTGATAAGCGATCAGAGAAAAGAGCAAAGGAAATCTACGAACAAAAATCAAGCATTCACGAGGGAGTAAAAACCGAACTGAATGAGGCAACAAAAGAATATCCATTACTCGAAACCAACCAAGAGTTCCGAGACCTTGTCCTTGACGTTATCGAATCAAAGGTGGCCAAAGGGGAAACGATGAGCCTCATGGAGGCATCAAAGAAAGTGTCAGCTTTAATGGGAGCCAAGGAAGAAAAGGCAGACCCAAAGGACAAAAAAAATAAACGACCAAAGACAGCCATCGAAACCTCCCCAAAGAATGGCTCAGGAGGAGGAAAGGAAACAGACGAGCAAAGAGTAATAAAAGGTATTCTAGGAGCAGACAAGGGAGGATCCAATCCCCTTGGAGGACTAGGACACTAAAAAAAAATATTGTATAGCAACGTAAAACTTGCTATAATAAAAACATAGGGTGTGAAAACTGCTCCCTGACCGATTGGGAAAGCCAAGAGCAGGATCTAAAATCAGGCTGGAGATTATTAATTTAACCTAATAAATATTATTATGGGAATGTCATCAGGAGTACGAGACACGACAAATCTATCGGCACGAAAGTACGATATGAAAGACGTGATCTCTCTATTGGATGTTAAACGATATCCAATGCTTGCGATCTTAACTAATGCTGGAAAGGATCCAGTATCAAAGGAGGGAAAAGCAATCAAGAAACAAGAAACAACCGACCCCGAATTCAAATGGTTTGAAGACGAGTTCGGATCACGTGAGGCATCAACTGCATCAGGTAACACAGGAAAGAACATCGCTTCTACACCGTCAGTATCTGTAGCATCAGGACAAGGAGTACGTTTTGCTATCGGAGATATTATCCAGTTTGTAGCTGGAAAGTATACCTTTGAAGTAACAGCAATCTCAACGGACACATTAACTCTTTCGAACGAACTAGGAGGAGCAACTGGAACCGTAGACTTGTCATCACTTGTTGTATGGATCATAGGAAACGCAAACGCAGAGGGTGGAACACTTCGAGAAATCAAAGGAACTACTCCAGTAGAAAAAGTAGGATATACACAAATCTTCCGTACACCATTCGGAACGACTAATACATCCAAGGAAACGGTAACTCTTATCAAAGAGAATGACCTTAGCTTCCAACGTCGAAAGAAAGGTATCGAACATATGATTGATATCGAGCGAGCGTTCTGGTTTGGAAAGAAATCAAAACGTACTGCATCAGGAAACGGAAAACCTATCCGAACTACCGAGGGAGTAATTAACGTTATTTCTACATACGCAACAGCGAACGTAGATACCGAGGCAGAATGGGAGGCATGGCTAGAAGACGTATTTGCACACGGAAACGTAGAGAAGTATGCATTCTGTTCACCAGCAATCATATCTATGATTAACAGTTTCGCAGCCTCAAAAGTTCAAATCGTTCAGAGCGAGAAAACATACGGGATTAAAATTATCAAGTATGAATCAGCTCACGGAACACTGAACCTAATCCGACATGAACTCTTCACAGGGACACCATACGGAAACTACGCAGTAGCTCTAGACCTGGAAGTAGCAATGTACCGATATCTCTCACAACGAGATACTAAATTGTTAACAGATCGACAAGCAAACGATGCAGATGAAAGCATCGAGGAATACTTGACAGAATGTGGACTACATCTCGAACAAGAGAAACGTCACGCAATCTGTTCATTCGCAGGACTTTAGATCGCTATGCTCGGCCAGGATCCCCGATGAACCTGGCCGAGACAATCGGGTAGCGATCCCGAAATACTATCAATTAATTACTTACAAAGAACATGTCAACAAAGAAAAAAAGCGAGACATATGTCTCAAAATATCGATCATTACGATTGATCAGAGTGTCATCGTACACAAAGGAAATCAACGGAAAGTTCCTACCACAAAAAGGAGCATCAATCCGATTTAATGAGGGAGCATTTATTACATCAGACCAAGAGGAAATTGACTTCCTGGACAATCACGTAAACCTAGGCTCAGTCTTTATCAAGGTAGAAAAAGATGCCGTAGAGGAACGAGCAAACTACGTACAAACCCTAGAGGAACGAAACGCAGAACTGGAGGCTCAAGTCTCAAGCAAAAAAGAAACAGAGACAAAGGTAGAGAAAGATGAAGAACCAACTGTCGCGGAACTGAAAGAAATTGCAGACGAGAAAGGAATTGACATAAAAGGACTACGTAAAAAAGAAGACATTAAAAACGCAATTGAAAAGGCCGAGGTAACGGCGAAGTTTTAAATGGCAACCTCAACAGGAACAGGAGAGGCGATCATGACTGCAACAATAACCAGAGCAGACGGATCAAAGGAAGAGCTTGGCGTAATCTCAAGAGAGAAAGTCGATGCGTCATTCATTAAAAAAATATTTAATAAAAAATAAATATGGCAACAGTACTCACCAATACAGGAAAGGCTGACATGATAAATGCCTTAAACGGAGGCACACACACTCCCCCAACCTACGTGGCATGGGGAACAGGAGCTGGAACAGCAGGAGAAACTGATACAACCCTGTTCACAGAGGCATCAGAGTCAAGAGTCAATGGTACAAAATCAGTCGTTACAACAAACGTAACGGACGATACGTACCAGGTAGTAGGAACTATCACAGCCGACGGAACAAAAACAATCACCAATGCTGGATTGTTTGATGCTGATACAAGTGGAGACCTATACGTAAAAGGAGACTTCACAGGGATCGCACTAAACTCTTCAGATAGTATTCAATTCACTATTAAGATTGTTCAGGACCAAGCATAGTATTCTGATAGCTCGCTCTCTATACGGGAGCAAGCAATGAGGATATTCCTTTCTAGAACTATGGCAACCATTAACGCATCACAAGATTATGATTTTATAAGCACACTAACTTTTAATACAGCTAGTGGGAATTGTAATATAAGATTATTTAGAGGTTCTTTTGCTGACTTTGCAGGAACAGTGTATTATCGAACAGGAACAAGTGGATCATGGACTACATTGTCTGTTTCAGGTTCATCAACAACATTTCCAGTAGGAGCAACAACAATGCAGGTGGCAAATGACTGGAATAAGTCAGGGAATAGTTATATGACTCAGTCGTTTCGTGATCAATCAACAAATCTAACTGAAATAGAAATATCACAAAAAGCAATTTTAAGTGGAATCATTGGGTCTAACTTCATGATATTTTACGCTCTTGAATGTTCTGATCTAACGTCACTCGATGTACCTGATACATCTAGTGTTACAAGTGTAGGAAATGACTTTATGAGATTTTACGCTCGTGAATGTTCTGATCTAACGTCACTCGATGTACCTGATACATCTAGTGTTACAAGTGTAGGAAATGAATTTATGGGATTTTATGCTAATGGATGTTCCTCTTTAATATCACTCGATGTACCTGATACATCTAGTCTTTCAAGTGTAGGGTCTAACTTCATGGGATATTATGCTAGTGGATGTTCTGGTCTAACGTCACTGGGTATTCCTGATATATCTAGTCTTACAAGTGTAGGGTCTAACTTCATGGTATTTTATGCTAGTAGATGTTCTGATCTAACGTCACTGGGTATTCCTAATACATCTAGTCTTACAAGTGTAGGGTTTGCCTTCATGGGATTTTATGCACAAGACTGTGCAGCAATAACCTCTTTAGATGTTCCTGATACCTCAAATATTACAAGTTCATTAGGTGGCCTTATGTTATTTTATGCACACAACTGTTCAGCAATAACCTCTTTAGATGTTCCTGATACATCTAATCTTACAAGTGTAGGAAATGACTTCATGTCAACTTACGCAAAAGGTTGCACGTCTTTAATATCACTCGATGTACCTGATACATCTAGTGTTACAAGTGTAGGGTCTAACTTCATGAGAGAATACGCAAGGGATTGTTCCTCTTTAATATCACTCGATGTATCTGATACATCAAATATTACAAGTTCATTAAGTAGCTTTATGGAATTTTATGCTAGTGGATGTTCTGATCTAACTTCACTGGGTATTCCTGATACATCAAGTATTACAAGTGTAGGGTTTGCCTTCATGTCAGCTTACGCAGGCGATTGTTCCTCTTTAGAACGACTAGAATTACCCGCAATCGGATGGTTTGCAAGTAATAATGTAAACTGGAGTGTTCCATCAGGACGACTTAATAATCTAAAAGGGTATGTACAAAATGAAACAGACTTATCAGACTGGCAAGGAGTAACATCATCAGGAGAAACTTTGCACACAAACTATATTCGTAGTACGAGTGATGTAATAAATGAAGGCATAAATATATATACTAAATTATTATTGATTACAGCAGAGGCAAGTAATAGCCTAAATAAAATAGCATCGATATCACGTTCCATAACAGCAACAGCACAAGCAACAGGAAGTCTTCTCACTCAGATAGGAAAAAGTATAGTGGCCACAGCTCAGACAAACAATTTAATAATAAAAAAAGCATTTAAATATTTAAACGCAACAGCACAGGGAACATCAAATATTATATCAGGACTGCTCTACACAGAGGGACTGATAGCCACAGCACAGGCAGAAACCTCACTAAGCCTACGACAAGTGGCCCTGCAAGAGCTTGTAGCCACAGCACAGGCAACAGCAAGCCTGGAGCGATTATTCCTCTACGAAAGGATACTCACAGTAACAGCACAGATCACAACAATTAAAATAAGAAATATAGGGAAAACGATACTAGCAACAGCACGATCGCTCCCAAATATAAAAAAAGCCATAGCAATTATTATAACGTCAACAGGAAATGCACTGACACAGATACAAAAAATCAATAGTCTCTCACAACTAATCACCGTAACATCACAGGCTGTATCAACCCTGGGAACACAGCTATCAAAAACAATAACAGCAACAGCCCAGGCAGTGACCGAAATAATAAAAGGAAAAACCCTCTCAAAGCTGTTAACAGCAACAGGGAACGTAGCAGGACAAGTGATACAGTCAGGACTAATATTATCAAGGACCTTGCTGGTAACAGCAAAGGCAACCGTGACCAGGACCATCGTCCAGTCATTAACATATATATTAACCAAGACAGCAAAAGCAGTAACACGCATGCTCAAAGATTATGGATACGTCGATAAATATCCAGAAAACGAATCAACATATGATAATAAGTATTCGGAAAACGAATCAACATATGATAATAAATACTCAGATAACGTAACCTCATACGAGGATAAATACCCAGAATAATATTATGGCAACCTTAGAACAATACATAACGGATTTAGAATCAATGCTCTCAACCGTAAACCTATCAGGCTTCTTCACACCAGCAATGAAAATTGGATGGATAAACCAAGCAGGAAAACGTGTCTACAATTTTGAAAAGTGGCCATGGCTCATGCACGCACTGAAAACGCAAACGGAACTATCAGAATGGTACGAGCAACCTGCTCGATTTAAAAAAGGATCAATAGAACGAATCACGATAGGAACAGGAGTAGAGGAAAAAGAATACGACATAAAGTCCTGGAACCTTTATAAAGACATTAGAGACAACCAGGGAGGACAAAGAGCATCAGCACTCCTGGGAAGTCAATTCTTCATTTACCCAACACCAGAAATAATAAACGAAGAGATAGGAATTTACGGTCAATTGAAATGGGTCACACTCACATCACCCTCTGACGAGGCAATCACGAACAGTGAGGACTACGACGAGGCAATCGTAAAGCTGGCATTTGCGTCAGCATTAAAAAAGGAGCGAAGATTTGCAGAGGCAAACAGTGAAGTAGAAGAAGTGATACAAGAAATACTTCCGAGACTTTATCAGCAAGAAACTAAACAAGCACCACAGGGATATATCGGAACCCAGACCAGCACACGGTGGCAATAAAAAAAATATGTCAGAACTACAGAGCTTCACAATTAAAGACTTCAACGGAGGAATATCAGACCTAAGCAATAAAGGAGTGCGTGGGTCCTTTCGTTTTGGCCACGGTATAGATTTGAGAAACACAAGCTCGTCTTTATCCTGCAACCAAAGACTAATAAAAAACTCAGGAACAATAGTGACGGACCTGTTGCGTTTTGGAGTTCCAGCAACCGACGGATCATGGTATGGATTTGGAGACACAGGGAAAATTGTAAAGAGAACATCAGGAGGTGGATGGAGCCAGGTCTATGATGACCCAGACGGAGCGATTATGGGAGCAGTGGAGTTCATACACAACGATGGCAATGATAACTACGTGAGCCACCTCGTGTGGGCAACACAGACCAAACTCAAGAGGGTAGTATTGAGTGCTGGATTTGGTTCACCAGAAACAATCACAACATTTGAAAAAGGAATAGCTGGAGAATTTCATGTAATGAAAACAGCACTCGGAGTCGTATTTGTATGCGATGCCGACTATTTGCTTTTATTAGATTACGAGGGAGCAACCAATAAAAAATCATTACAATTTCCAGGAGGAATATACTCAAAGGATATTCTGGAAAACAATAACATTATTGTCATAGGAGCCAGCGAAGTAGCACAGCAAAAACAAGGCTACGTATTCACCTGGGACAAACTGCAAGACTCATGGATAAACAAAAAGAACCTGCAAGCCCAGGGACTGAAATCAATGAACTTCCTAGAATCAGGATTACTCCTGCAAGCAGGTGAAGAATTAAAATACTGGGACACAGCAAACCTTGTTCCCTTAAAACAACTGCCAGGAGGAGGAACAACTCTCCCAGGAGCTCAAACCGAATATAGATCAATAGCCATGTTCGGAGTTTATGGAGGAACAAAAAATGGAGTCTTTGGATACGGACGAAGAGATAAGAACTCACCCTTTGCAATGAACCTGGAATACGTACCAAGCTACGGACGATACGACAATGCAAATGATGTTATCGGATCCGTATCAAATCACCAAGGAGAAATGCTTGTATCATGGTATGACTCGGTAGCACAGAGCTATGGAGTAGATATAATCGATGCAGATAACAAAGCACCAGCACTCTATCAGTCGCTAGAAATAGACGCAGGAACACCCTACGCAAGCAAAGTCTGGCCACAAATTAAAGTAGTAACCAGACCACTACCAGCAGGAACGAGCCTGAGCCTAAGAGCAAGGACGATAAACGACGACGACTGGCAAACATGTAAAATGGATAACCAGGAAACATCAATGGCCACAGCAGGACAAAAGGTCGGAATATTTAATATAGCAGGAGCAAGGCAAGGAGAAATAGTAGAAATAGAAGTATCACTAACACCCTCGGCCAACCTATCGCCCGAAGTAATATCGTTAAATATTTTTAATAGTATATTAACTCTTTACTAACATGGACAAGAAAACCGTAAAACTAATAGAACCCAATGACATAGACGACGTACAGCTCCCAGAACTAACTCAATGGCAAAACTTATTCCAAAGACCAACGTCACTCAGGGAGCTAGACCCAAACGCAAGTCAAGAACTTAATGACGTAGAGGCAACATTCTTATCACTCGGAGACCTGGCCTACCTGGACCAGATCACAGAGACCGAGATAACCGACGAAAGTATCTCAACACCGAAACTCCAAGCAGGAGCTGTGGAGGCAAGCAAGATATCAGTCGGAAGTTTATCAGCTATCAGTGCCGACCTTGGAAGTATTACAGCAGGAACAATCGTGGGAGCAGTAATAAAAACCTCAAACTCTGGAGATCGAATTGAAATGGAGAATGATAGGATTGATGCCTATGACTCAAGCGATGACTTAAGATTACGATTGGACGATGGTTATTTAAAAATTTATGACTCAGGAAGTTATGTCGGCCAGATAGGAGGAGACAATAACTCAATGAGATTTATGGCAAATGACAACCTGGGTATTCTTGGTGACGACGTAAGCATCGATGCCGAAACCCTAGACATTGGATGCTTTAACGATATAAACTTTAGAATACAAAATACCTTATTGGTAGAGATTAACTCTTCAGGCTTCACTTCGTATGGATTTGCAACATTTGAAAATGACGTAACCTTTGAAGACAACGTAACCTTTGATCAGGATGTAATAATCGGAGACGACCTTGTTGTAGCTGACAATTTTATATTAGGTGGTAACCAATCAATAATTGACGGAAACATGGAAATAGATAAAGGGTTTGTAAACCTCGCACAAATGAGTGGATCGCAAGCCTCTTCACAATCAGGAGATCAGGACGGTTCAATGTACTACCGAACAGGGAACGATGACATACGAGTAAAGGTAAATGGCAACTGGCGAACTATCACGACAAGCTAAAAACTGTTATAATAAAAATATGGCAAAAAAGATAACATATAAAAACACTCTTATAAAAGACATCCAAGAGCAAATAAAAATCATTGAATCTAGCTATGGGGAAATAAACTCCACTATCACTCACTTAACAAACAGGCTAAAAAAACAAACAGAACAAGCCCATATAAAGAGAGGAGAATATCAAGCCCTTAAAAATGTTGAAAAAAGATTATTAAATAATAAGAAATAATTATGGCATCACAATACACCGTAAAAAAAGGAGATACCCTCGGAGCGATTGCAAAGAGAATGGGTACCTCCATAAGTAATCTGACAGGTTTCAGATCAGGAAATAAAAACCTTATTTATCCAGGAGAAAAAATAAGTATTAAGTCTTCACCCAACGATGAATCAACCTCACGGACTGAAACAATCCGTGCTGAACTATCAGATAAAACAAAGGAACCACAGGACACCTCTAACAATTTTGATAGGGATAGTCTTAACGCGCGACTCTCAAACCAGCGAGAATCACGAGAAAAAGCACGAGCAGACCTGGAGGGTTTCAGATCACGACGATACGAAGAGCTGACAGAGGAGAAAGGACTCGATAACAACCGAGACGAAATATCAGCCCTGGACCGAACAATCACTCAGAAAAAAAACGAACGAGACCAGGCGATAAACAAAATAAGAAACAACCCAGGAGCTTCTGCTGCAACATTGACAGGAGAGACTTCACGAGCCTCACAATTACTTAATCAAGAGATTAATAACTTGACAGGACAACGAAACAACCTGGCGAATGATTACAACACAACCCTATCAGAAATTGATACACTCCTAGGAAATGAAGTAGCAGACCTGCAATCAGAACTAGACTTCTACACAGCAGGAGAAGAGGACACAAACCGACTCTTACAATCATTCCAACAGCAAATGATACAGGAACTAAGACGTCAAGAAGACAGAGGGTTCCAGGAAGAAGACAACCTTACTCAGTTCCAACGAGCATTGGAACTAGCACGAATCAACGGATCAGGAACATCAGGAGCGAACTACACTATTCTCACGGACCCATTCGGACAACCAACCGTAGCAATAGACCGTAAGAATCCAACGAACCAAGTAAACCTCCAGGAGAACAATGGGAGCGTAGCAGGAACAGACCAAGCAATGCTAGATGCCCTAGCAAGAGCAAACCAGCCCAAGAAAGGTAACTGGTTCACACGATTATTCAACGGAGGTAATTAAAAACAATTATGTCATTTCTCAATAACCTATTACAAAAAGCGAAAGACCTCGTTACATACACAGCAGAAGAAAAAGCACAAGGTAAAAAACCAAACCTGCTAGAACGTATACCAATGCGAGCGAACAATAGTATTGAGAAAGTACAAGACTTCTTCGCACCAGTCCCTAACAAAGTAAGAGCTAGGGATTTTGTGCGTGAGGTACCTGAGGCAACCTTTAATGTGGCCAAAGAAATAGCCCAGGGAACAGCACGAACAATGGACTTTGCAGGACGAAAAATACTAGAAACAGCAGGCTTTGATCAATACAAGGACATCGATGAAAAAGAAGATGATAAAATTACACAAACAATCTTCGGAGGAAATAAGAAAAGAGCAGGAAACCTTGGAGAAGTGGCAGAAGTAGAAGTAGGACTTGATCCTGAGAAGTTTCCTGTCATTGCACCTCTTGTAGGAGGAACTCTTGTCGGACTTGATTTGCTACCAGGAGGACTTGGAAAAGGGCCGAAAGCAAGTCTCAAATTATTTATAAAGGGAATGACTGACGAAATAGTAACAACCCTATCAAAAACAACTGACCCAAAGATTATCGAGGGAATTATTAGAGACACCTCAAAAGGAATTGATGATACGACCGTGAAAGCAATGACAGAAAACCTGGCCAAGATTGATAGCGAGGATGGAATCAAAAAATGGATCAAAGATATTGAAAACAAAGTAGTGAAACCAGGAGCAGATACTCCACCACCAGGAGGAGAACCACTTCTAAGAATTGCAGAATACGAAAACACAGATGCCGTACGTGGAGGGACTTGGTACTCAGACCAAAAGGGAATTGCAGAGGTTGATACTTTCAATAAATCATTCCCTGGTAAAAAACAAAGTTTCAAAAGAAGTGAGAAACCAAAAAAACCTTTTGTAGTAAATGATGTAGACGAACTTGCTCCTGGAACAGAATCAGAAGAAGTAAAAGATGCACTATCAAGCATAGCCTCAAATGAATACTTTAATGTATACGATAAACTAAACGATGTATACAAAAATGGTTCAAAAGAAATAACACCAGAGGTAGGGAACATTCTAAAAGAATATGGAATTAGTGATTTAGAAATAAAAGAATTATCAAAAGCTAGTGAGAATTTGGATTTTGCTATAGCAGATTTAATAACCTCAAAGGAACTAAGGAAACAAGGGTATGATTCTCTTATCATCAACAACCAAAAAGGAACACACACCTTCGTATTCAAACCAGAAAAAATAGACCCTCAAATGATACAAGAGGCTTATACTGCACCAAATAAAGAACTGTTTGAAAAAATAGCAAAATCAGAAAATGTTGATGATGCATCAATAAAACAAATCTGGGAAATAGGACAGGAATGGAAAAGCGATAAAATAATAAAAGCACTCGCCGACTATAAACTATCGCCAACAGGAAACGCAGATGAAACAGGTGGATTACTTATGAGGCTACGAGATACTGATACAGGAAAAAAGATTGCAGAAGAATCAAAAAAACTTCTTAACGGAACTAAAAAACTATTCAGATACGGAGACAAAGAGGGATTGTCATGGACAACAAAACCAGATCCATACTTCTCAAATGGTAGACCACTACAAGAAATAGAATACACACCAGAGGTAGCGCAAAGAGTATTGTACTCAGAGGGAGCAGAAAAATCTCTAGGCTTCAGAGAGTTCCCAAACACAGGAGAAAGCGAGGTTATATTGGGACCTATAACAAAGTCAAAAGAAGTAGCACCATCAGAAACCATAGAGTCCGTCACTCTTTATCGTGCAGGAAACCTAGAGGACACAACTGGTAGAGGATTATTCCTAACTCCCTCAAAAGAATATGCAGAATCATACATTGACACAGGACTTGGAGGAAAAACAGTAGGAGAGTATTCAATTAATAATTTAAAGTTAAAAGAGGCAGATAATACAACCTCACTGCTTAATGAACTAGACCCAAATAACAAAGCAAAAACACAGAGAATCTATGATCGATATGTTAAAGGAGGACTAAAAGATGGTTACATAACACCAGAACAACAACTTGATGTATATAAAGAAAAACTAATAAAAAACCTCCTTAAAAAGGATGGCTTTGATGGTGTTAAATATTCAAGAGGTGGATCATCTAATACTGAATATCAAATCTTTGACGTAAAAAATATTAAAAATAAAGAGCCTAGTAATCTAACAAAAGAAGTAGCACCATCAGAAACCATAGAGTTCGTCACTAGAGGAGCCAAACAAGGACCGACCGAGGCATTTGGAGTGGTCGCAGGTTTTGAGCAGGACGAAGACGGAAACATTACGATCGATCCATTGAAAGCAGGACTCGGAATAGTAGGAGCTGGACTTGCCAGAAACCTAAACCTGGACGGAGTAGACCCACGAAAACTTATAGATAGACTAAAAGATATCCAAAACGCAAAAGGCTTCGATGAGGGAGTAGGAAACCTATGGCAAACAATAGATGCCTCAGAGGTCTCATACGCAATGAGACCACTGGATGACACAGGATACAGCAATGCAGGATACAGATTTTCAACATATCCAAAATGGGTACCCGAAGAGCTCCGATCAAAAAAGCTCATGAATAAAGTGCTTGACCAAATACAAGCAGGAAAACAGCCAGCAAACAATGCATCACGAGAAAAAAGACTCTATGATATTTTTCTCAGAGAAATAGAAACAAGTGTGCAAAGTAACTCTGACGAATACGTACTCAATCAATTAGCAAGAGATACTGAAATAACACCGTCACAAATAGACGGAAGAGAAATAAACGATCTCAAGGCTTATGATATTGAAACAGCAGATATAAAAACACAAGACGATTTATTCCAGGCACGAGCAGACCTGGCCAAAAACAAAACGGTAGCAGGAATGCCACAAGAATATCAAGAGCCAGTTAAAAAAGCATTTGATGAGGTAGGAAAAGAAACAGCAAAAATAACTGACAGACGAATGAAAGATGCCCTGGAACTAGGGATAGATGAGGACGTAATGGCAAACGTATTGTACTCACGAGCAGGAGGAAGACTGTCTCACGCAGAGGCAGAAAACCTATCGAAAACCGTACGTGCACCATTGCAGGATCTAATCGATAAATCACCACAGCAACTAGGCCTGGACCGTGTGAAGTTCGAGGCATATTCTCAAGAAATCACAGGTTACTTCCAGAACGTCGTAAAAAAACTAAAAGCAGAATCACTAGCCAACCCGAAAGACCTAACCCTACAAGATGCCTATAAGAACGCATCACGAACCTACCTAAAAGCTAGAGCAGGACTAGAGGCAGGAATCACGGAGGCAGGACGATTGGTAGAGGGATCAAAAATGATTGGAAAGAACAGTCGAGTACCAGGAGTAAACAGTCGAGTGCAACAAGTACGAAACAACCTGGTAGCCTACGCAAAGAAAAACCCTAAATACGAAAATCTACCCTCAGACTTTGATGTTGCTCTGGAGGCAATAGACATAAACAACCCAACGGAAGTCATGAAGTTTCTCACAAAGTGGAACAAGACATCGTTCCTAAGAAAACTATCAGAGGCTCAAAAAGCATTCCTCCTATCAGCACTCTCAACACACAACACTAACGCACTCGGAAACGCAATTCAACAAGTAATGGATGTACCAGTGCGAGCATTAGCTGGAGTATTAGATGGAGCCGTGAGCAAAGTAACAGGAAGAAAGCAAGAGGTATTCCCAACCGAGGCATTAGGACAAATACGTGGAGCATTCAGATCGACCCCAGCCGTAATAGAAAATGCTATCAACGGACTCAAAAACGAACACTTCGGATTCGAACTACGTCGTACCGAGATAGAACAAGGAACCCCAGTACCAGCCATTAAAGGAAAACTAGGAGAAATCATTCGCCTACCATTCCGACTGCTACAATCAGCCGACCTTGCATTCCGAACAGTGAAACAAGGAGCCGAGGGAGAGGCACTAGCAATCAGAATAGCCAACAAAGAGGGACTGACAGGAACGGCATATAAAAACCGTGTCAAAGAATTAGCAGAACATACACCAGCAGACCAACTCGACCTAATAGATGCACGAACAGAACGCTCGCTCATGCTCGAAGACCTCACAGGGATAATGAAAGGAGTAGAGGATTTGAAAAACAAATACCCAGCAATGCAATTTGTAATTCCATTCTACCGAACTCTTGTAAACTTAACGCGTGAGGCCTACCGAATGACACCAATAAGAATGATAGGACAAGGAGTAGGAAAACTTGTACCAGAAAGTAAAGGAGGACGACAGATAACTGAAATGTTCAGTGATCAATGGACCAAAAACAAAGCAACAAAGATGGAAGAAATCTCACGGCAAATCATTGGAACTTCAATCATTACCTACTTTATTATGAAAAAACTATCAGGAGATATTGATATGACAGGACCAGCACCGAGCAACGCAGGAGACCGTGAAGTCTTCTACGGACAAGGAAAACTTCCTCACTCAATTAAAATAGGAGACAAGTGGGTAGAGTTCCAAAGAGTCCAACCAATAGGTCAACTTATGCAAATAGCAGGAAGTATTGCAAACTCAATCGATGCCTACAAAAACACTGGACAATTAAACTCACAAGATGTTGCGAATGAATCAGCAAAAGCATTGGGAGATATTGGATCAATGGTATTCACACAGTCGCCATTCACAGGAGTGTCAGACTTATTCGACCTTATGAAAGGAGGAAAATATAACGAGGGATACGCAAAAGCAGGTAACCGATACCTCGGACAACTGATTGGAACATTTATTCCAAACATTCTACGAAGAACAACGGTAGCCATGGACCCAATCGTCTATGAAAAAAGAGATATTAGGTCACAACTACAAAGTAGAATTCCAGGACTACAAAAAAACCTCACACCAAAGCGAGACCTCTTCGGAGAAATCGTACGGCAAGGAGGAACCAGCGCCGAAAGGTTCGCCTCACCAATTAGAACCTCAGACGTGAAAGCAAACAAACTCTATGAAGAATTTGATACCATAGGATACACACCAAGTGTTCCAGGACGTAAGGTGTTCAGTCAAGAACTATCAACCGATGCATACGAGACATTGCAAAAATACTATGGCCCACGACTGCGAGACGAACTATGGAAGATAACTGAATCACCAGGATATAAAAACCTGAACGATGCACAGAAAGATAAGATACTCAGCAAGACCTCAAGTACCGTACTACAACTGGCACGAGAAAAACTGTTCCCAATTTACGCACAAAAAGATACACAGAGAAAAATGTGGATCCAGCAAGGATACACAGGGAAACAAATAGAAGATGCGCTAAAAACAAAATTCCCTTATACTGATGAAGTACTAGAAAAGTACGCAGAGGGAATCCTTGCACAAGAACAAGAAAATGGAAATGCAAGATTTACCATAGAAGAACTCCTCAAACAATAATTATGAAAAACGAACCAACAAACGGAGAACTGGCAATAATGATTGATAACTTAAATCAGAACATTAACAGACTTCACATAAAAGCAGATATAACAAATGGGAAAGTTATTGCTAACACAGAGTATCGATTGAAACAAACGGGAGCAATGGTGCTCGTCAAATGGGTAGGGGGAGGAAACCTTGTCGCTATTATTATTTTATACATTAAAGATTTAATACTATGAAAATAATACAAGCAAAACAATCTCCAAATTACTCAACGCACCCAGACGGAAAACCAAAGGAATATATAAAGATTGCAGTCATCATGCACAAAACTGTCGGAAGTTTCGAGGGAGCATTGAACTGGCTCTCTACAACCCCAGAGGATAGACTATTGCGACACGGAAAGAAAACCTGGTCCTCAGCACACAGCCTGGACCGTAGGAACGATCCAGGAGTAATACACCAGCTGATGCCTTGGCAATTTAGAGCTTGGCATGCAGGAGGTGTAACCAGAAGAACTGATCGAGCAATAAAAGTGATAGGAGTCCGAGACCCAAACAACGTGACAATCGGACACGAGATGACTGCCTATTATGATATTGACCGAGACGGAACCGTAGAGCCAGAAGAAAAAAAGGCTACAATAAATCAACTTGATGACTTTGTAAATCTTATGTTTCATCTAGAGGAGGAATCAAAAACAAATCCCTGGATTGATATAAAGGCTGATGCCGATCACCTACTAACGCACGCAGACACCAATCACCATAAACCAGATATGGAATGGGAATATGCGTACGTGGTAGAACAAATGAGAAAAAGAAAAAACACACAACCAAACTGTCCACTCGCTCTGAAAGACTCAAACCTCAAACAAACAGTGGACCACCTTATTAATCTTTTAAATAACCAATAACATGTACGAAATTATTATTGCAACAGGAGTGATTGTCCTAACCCAACTAATCAAAAATAAAGTATACCCACGATTCGGAACCACAGGAGTGCATATCTTAATATTTACACTCTCTGCGATCGGAGTAGTGATCTATCAATTCACTCTCGTCGATCCATCCTTTGCAGGAATTGTAACGCAAGCACTCGGCTACTTAGCGACAGCGATAACGGTATACGAAGTAATCCTCAAAAAAATAGGATTTACAACAGCAAAAGATTAGTTACAAAAAATATTATCTATGATATTATTAAAACGTCGTAGCGTGTTGGCTACGACAAATGACTTCGGATATCTTCTTAAATGAGATAACTAGAACAAAAAGCACTACTGAGCAATCAGTGGTGCTTTTTACATAGGCTAATACGAATAGAATGGCCACTGTATCAAGCCAGAGATAAGAAGTGGGCAAAACACTCCACTACAAAAAAACAATCGAACTAGAGGCAACACAAGAGCAATTCCCCTGTATGGCGTAACCGTACAAACAGTGATGGCGTAACCGTACATTCGTACATATATACATAGAATACTACATAGATATAAAATCAAAAAAATAAAAGCTAGGCAACTTGAAAAGAAAGTGATAAGATAAAAAACAGGTCGAAGTCATTATCAAAACCTAACCAACACGAAAAATGGAAATAGAAAAATATTTCAGAATTATGCTATTAACTATGGGTGCTGTATTTATAATAATTATACCAGCAGTCCTTGTAGAGTTCGCATTTACCATGCACGATATAAACACAAGCCAATCAGAAGTAACGACAATTTATTTAAAAAACTAATCTAAGAAAAAAATGTATTTGAATTCAGTAATGATTATCGGGAACCTAACCAGGAACCCAGAATTAAAAAGCCTACCAAACGGAACCAAGGTCGCAAACTTTTCACTCGCAACAAACCGAACATGGAAAAATGATGCAGGACAAAAGCAGGAAGAAGTAGAATATCACAACATAGTAGTCTTCGGACGACAGGCAGAAACATCAGCTCAATACCTAAAGAAAGGATCGCAAGCAATGATCCAGGGCCGAAACAAAACCAGATCATGGGACGACTCAGGAACAGGAAAGAAAATGTACCGAACAGAAGTCATTGCAGATAATGTTCAATTTGGATCGAAACGAACCGAAGATAAGGTTATAACAAAAAAAGAACCAACAGGAGAAATTGTAGAAGAAGACACAATCGAATACCCAGAAGAAGACATCAACCCAGAGGACATCCCATTTTAATATGGGAATTAAAAAGAAAAGAACATGTTGCTACTGTGCAAAAAAACACAAGCGAAAAGACATATACGCATGTTACACCTGCATACCTTACACAGCAGTAGGGAGTAGAGGGCATGAACTTATAACATTATTAAAATTAAGAAAAGAACTAAAATGAAAGAACAAGATATTGGAAGTTCAAAAGACCACGACATGGAGCGAGAAAATTATAATCAAAGAGACGACCATCGGTCACCAGGAGAAATGCAAAGTGGATGTTATGAGTAACCTACAACTAAGAAAAAAACTACAGAAGATAAACCATATGACGGTACTCGGTAAACCATCTACCCTACAAGACCTGATGAGGGCATTGGGTGCTAAAGACAATCAAACTACAATGTTTATAGATAATGGGTATTTAATGATTTTAACTGATGACTTAAAAAGAACGTGGACTAAACTAGACCTATCCAAAACAGTAGAAACACAAACGCAAGAGGTAACTAATCAGCTAATAAAAATACTGTCATGAACAAACACACAGAAAAAAAATTAAACGTAGTCTCTTGCTTTGATGGAATATCAGGAGGTCAGGAATCATTAAAACAATTAGAAATACCAGTAGGAAAATACTACTCAAGTGAATTAGATAAATATGCTATTGCGGTAACCCAACACAATCACCCAGATACAATTCAAGTCGGAGACGTAACTAATTGGAGAGAATGGGACATAGATTGGTCAGAAATTGATCTTATATTTGGAGGTAGCCCATGCCAAGGATTCTCTTTTGCAGGAAAACAACTTGCTTTTGACGATCCAAGATCAAAACTATTTTTTGTTTTTGTTGAAATAATCAACCATATTAAAAAAGTAAACCCTGATGTTAAGTTCTTATTAGAAAACGTGAGAATGAAACAAGAGTACTTAGATATTATCTCAGAACATATTGGAGTTCAGCCTGTAAAAATTAATAGTGCCTTAGTTTCAGCTCAAAACAGAGTGAGATACTACTGGACTAACATTGCAGAATTAGATCAACCAGAGGATAGGGGGATATTGTTAAAGGATATTTTGGAAAGTAATAACAAAAATACTAAATTATTTAATTTATCAGAAAAAGCAATAAATTATATAGAGTCTAGTAACCATAAGTGGAGTAATGGAAAAAAACGTACTGAAATATACGAAAATAAACATAATGAAAAAGCCCATTGTATTACAGCAAATTATTTTAAGGGTGTACCTTATGGTATAACTCGCTGCATACAAGGTGCTGCCATTAGAGGTCGTTATTTACCTAATGGAAAAATAGAACAAAAACTTGAATTAAATGGGAAAGAAAAATCAAACAGTATTACGACTGTTCAAAAAGATAGCCTTGTAGCTCGCTGTATTCAAGTAGGAGAAGCAGACATAAAAGGACACGATTATAATAGCCCAGAGGGAAAAGCTCCAACAGTAACAACTTGCGAGGGAGGACATAGAGAGCCAAAGGTAATAGTTCAACCAAATGAATGGCGAAAACTAACACCTCTCGAATGTGAAAGACTACAAACAGTTCCTGATAACTATACTCTTGTGCCTTGGCAAAAAAGAATGATGTCAAATTCGCAGCGATATAAAATGCTTGGTAATGGGTGGACTATTGAAGTTATAAAACATATATTTAAAAATATTTAATAGAAATACTCACATGAAAGATAAAATAGTATTATACGACCACCAAAAAAAAGCTGTTAAAAATTTTACAAACAAAAACCAAATCCTAGCACACGAAATGGGACTAGGAAAAACACTGACATCAGCACACATAGGCCAGGGAGATAAAAACCTGGTCGTCTGCCCAGCAAAACTAAAACAATCATGGGTAGAGGAACTCCACCTGATAGACGAAACAGACATCCAAGTAATCCAAACAGCAAAAGATGAAATAGAAGATAAGTCCTGGACTATTGTCTCATACGACATCGTACAAAATATCTATCAAGATTTAATCGATAAGGACTATGACCACCTCTTCCTGGACGAAAGCCACTACATCAAAGGAAAGTTCACCTACAGCAAACGGCTGAAAAAAATGTCAGGAACCAAGCGAGCAGGAGCAAGTGTGCTTCTATCACAAAGCGCACGACATGTGATCCTCACAACAGGAACACCGATCATGAACAAACCGATTGAATTATGGAACCAGCTCCTGGCTATAGATGCACAAATAACCAGAGACATATCACGTACTACATTCTCAAAAGTATACTGTGGAGGCCACCTAAAAAATATGGGAAAGTTTAGATTTTGGTGGGAGCAAGGAGCAACGAAACTCGAAGAACTCCGTGAGAAAATAAAACACGACATAGACATCGTGAGAAAATCAGAGGCAACAAACCTACCACCGAAAGTAATCAGTCGAAAGATAATAGAGTTCACAGCAACAGAGCAAAAAGAATACGACAAAGCCTGGGACGAATACGTTGCATTTATAGAACAACACCCAGACTATTCGCTGGATAAAATTAAAAATATTGTAGAGGCACAGCAACTCGTAGAGGTTCAAAAACTCTCGCAAATAACATCACTTGCAAAAATGAATGCCGTAATAGAAGACCTGGACAATTTAGAAACAGGAGAGCGCGTAGTTATCTTCGCAGAGTACGTGAAAACCATCGAGGAATTAAACAAGGCTCTCAAGAAAAAGAAAATTACATACTCAACCCTAAAAGAAAAAGACTCAGTAGAGAAATTCAAAAAAGGAGAAGTGCAAGTTTTCACATCAAACATCATAGCAGGAGGAACAGGACTGAACCTGCAAAAAGACTGCAACCTGATATGGATCATAGACGAGAACTGGACACCAGCAATCAACCAGCAGGCAGAAGACCGAATACACCGATACGGACAAGTAGGAACAGCATTCATAACCTACTACGAAGTATATGGAACCGTGGACGAAAGAAGAAAAGCCATCAACGTAGAGAAGAAAAAGATTATTAAAAAAATAATGAATCCTGAAAAGGAGTAGACATAAAAATGACAACAGAGTATAATGATAAAGCGTACCGAAGTCAGGACGTAATACAAAAAAATAAAACCTACGACATCAACGAATTGATGCGAGACCAAGTCTTCTGGTGGATAAACTCACGGCGAATGTATCACAAGGTGCTGCAGAGCGACATGAGTATGGGAAACCTACTGAAGACAACAATCACAGGATCAGGAAAAGGAAAAAGGTACGAGATCCTGGGTAAAAATATTATTCAATTCTATAAGGTCTACGGACCAGGTATAGAACTATTAAAAAACAATTAACATGTCAGATACCAACACAAAAATATTGACAAAAAAAGAGAAAGGACAAAACCGACACTGGAAAAACTTCCTCGATAAAGACTACCTAGGAAGTCACAACCTAGAACCAGGAGAGGAAATGCAAATGACCATCCTTAAGTTCGAGGGAGAAGAAACTATCAAGACTCAAGACGGAGAAAAACTAGCGAGAGTCTTATATTTCAAAGAAGACATTCCCAAAATGATTATTAACATCACGAACGGAAACACCCTAGCACACCTCTACGGTTCACACCCAGAGCAATGGGTAGGAAAAACCATGCAGGTACACGCAACTCCAGTCAAAGCATTCGGAAAAACACAGGATGCACTACGCATCAGAGACTTTATTCCAAAGCGAGACATTAATAGCACGGTTCATATTGCGAAAATAAACAAAGCAAAAACCCTCGAGGAACTGAAAAAGATATGGGTCAAACTCCCAACGTCAGTACGAGAAGATGCAGAGGTTATTAAAAGCAAAGAGGCACTAAAAAAGAAATTAAAATAGTATGAAAATCTTAAAACTAGAACAAGGAACCCAGGAATGGCACGACCAAAGAAGATGCTCAATCACAGGAACCAAACTGAAAGCAGTCATGGGAACCGAAGATGCACAGCGAACCTTGATAGCAGAATTAATCGCAGAAGAGGGAACAGAACTAACTAAAGAACACCGAACCTCAATGGAAATGGAACGAGGAAACGGAGAGGAAGAGTTCGCTATAAAAAGATTCGAAAGAGAGACAGGGAAGACAGTAGACCGAGTAGGGATGTGCGTACACGATGACTACGAGTGGATCAAACTATCTCCAGACGGACTCATCAAAAATAAGAAAGGAAAGTACACAGAGGCGAATGAAACCAAGTGTCCAGACTCAAAGAAATTAATGCTCTACAAGATTGAGAACATGGTCCCACTTATTGAAACAGGACTGATGGCCGACTACACCGTAGCAGAAACAAAAAAAATCCTGGACGACAATAAAATCGAGTACGACAAGAAAGCAAAAAAGGATGAACTGCAATCACACCTACCAGCAGGCTACGATGGAACACCAAAGTCAGGCGCACCATTCTGTGGATCAATACCACAAGAATACAAATGGCAAGTAGTACATTATTTCATAGTAGTGAAAGAACTAGAGAAACTACACTTCGCAACCTACGATGAGAGATTTATCGCAGAGGACATCAAACTCTACATAACAGAAGTAGAACGAACCCACCCAGAAATGGAGCAAGCAATCAAGGAGGCAGAAGAACAACTCCAAGAGTTCAGAGCGAAGTGGATGAGATGGCGAGATATTGTACTACCAAATAACTTCTAATGAAAAACTACAGGCTCGCAGATTACTTCTTCAGCAAATTCATACGAGCCAGGGATAAGAAGTGTCAGAACCCAAAGTGCAGGAAGAAGAGTAAGGAACTCCAATGCTCACACTTCTGGAGACGTGACGAATGGATAGCCAGGTATGACGAAGACAACTGCATAACTCTGTGTATAAACTGTCACTACAAAGACAAGATGTCCTGGGAACACGATAAGCACGGAGCCTACCGAGACTACATGCGTAGAAGAATAGGAGTCAAAAGATTTGATGCACTCAGAAGAAAGGTCATGAACGCACGGAAAACAAGAGTTCCAAGAAGTATTATTATTCGTAAAGCAATAGCAAACTATGGCGAAACTAAAAACCTACAAAGAAAAGGTGTTCAAAATATTAAAAGAACACGAACTAGCAAGAAACGATGATGGACTAGTGATTGCTTATTATATCAAGTACCACCAAGCGAACCTGGTAACCCTGGACATCAACCGAACGGACCGATGTATAAAATTAAAAGATTTTATACACCTGGATCCAATCGAAAACATAACCAGAGCCAGACGTATTATTCAGAATGAAGACGGCCACTTCCTACCCACGGACCCAGCCGTGCGAAAGCAACGTAAGATCAAGGAGAAAGAAATGCCAGAACAAGTACGAGAGGCCGTCCAGCACGCAATACCCTACCGAGACCAATGAGAAAGGTATCAACAAGAGTACGCAGAATCCTCGAGAGTGAACCAGACATATGCGCGCGCATAGAAGACGGAGAATGTGGAGGAGGACTGACTTGGGAGCATTCGATTATTTTCAAAGGTTCCCAACTGGATGAGGCCTGGGCGATTATAAAACTATGTGAGAGGCATCACGCAGTAAACACCTACCAGGACGGAGGAGACCTCCAAAAAGAAAAAAACGTATGGATAGCCCTGAACCGAGCAACGGACCAGGAGCTGGTCGCAGTATCCAAAGCAATCGATTATAAGAAATTAAGAGAACGACTCAACAAAATATATGGGGAATGAAACAACACTAGAGGAGAGGTTTGAGGAACTTTGGAGTAATAATTGTATTAAAGGAAACAAACATAATCCAACTGACACAATGTACTATGAAGGATTTATGAGTGCTATATATAAATATGCAATGT
>Ga0306872_100155_pt1 | contig 30079 bp, 26 predicted proteins | sample AntRauMeHopE1498_FD_190455 | JGI IMG/M metagenome (GOLD analysis project Ga0306872, IMG submission 190455) | Saline lake microbial communities from Rauer Islands, Antarctica - Metagenome Hop E1 #498 (v2) (version 2) | ecosystem: Environmental > Aquatic > Non-marine Saline and Alkaline > Saline ...
CATCAGCCGTTCTCGATAACGTTGTCAAATCAGCCGCTGGCGACAACTACGTCACCACCCAAGAACGTGGCCTGACCATTTATTCATTCGACGACACCGCCACTTGGGTGAATGGTGGTGTTTTGTATACCATTTCCTCGAGCGCACCGCTGTCGGGCGACCAGATCCGCCGTATCGCCACCAGCTTATAAACCTGCTATACTTTCAGCAATGAACACCCCTGATACACCTCGAATTCGCACCCGTTTTGCACCTAGTCCAACTGGGTTTATGCACGTCGGTAGTGTTCGTACAGCCCTATTTGCTTGGCTGCTAGCCCGCAAATACAACGGTGACTTTATTTTGCGGCTAGAAGATACCGATCAGAAGAGGGAAGTGGAGGGTTCCGACGCCCACATTGTTGCCACTCTTAACGCATTAGGCCTCCATTACGACGAAGGCCCCAACATTGGTGGTGACTACGGCCCGTATCGTCAAAGCGACCGGCTGGCAACTTACCACGCCTGGGCCCAAAAACTGATCGACGACGGCCGAGCGTATGCTGACCCTTATTCTCAAAGTGAGTTAGATGGCTTCCGCGATCAAGCCAAGGCGGCTAAAAAAGCCTTCTTGTTTCGGCATCATCGCCCCGAGAATCCTCCAGCGTGGGACGGCTCAACGCCACTTCGCTTAAAGTCTGACCCGAAAGCCTACAGCTGGCACGACGCAGTGATGGGCGAGCTTTCAACCGGCCCCGAAGTCATCGACGACATCATTCTAATTAAGTCAGATGGCTTTCCGACCTATAATTTTGCCCACATTGTCGACGATGCCGAGATGAAGGTGACGCACATTATTCGTGGCCAAGAGTTTATTTCCAGCATGCCGAACTACTTAAATATCTACGACGCGCTCGGGATTGAGCGGCCCGTATTTGCGACCGTCCCACACATTATGGCCGAAAGCGGTGCCAAGAAGCTTGGCAAGCGAGACGGCGCTAAAGACGTGCTCGACTATCTTAAAAACGGCTATTTGCCTGAAACAATGCTCAACTTTATCGCCAGCCTTGGCTGGAACGATGGCACCGAACAAGAGCTATTTAGTCTTGATGAGCTGATCGAGAAATTTAGCCTTGAGCGCGTACAACACAGCGGCGCCCGTTTTGACGAAAAGCGGCTAGAGTGGATGAACGGACAACATATTCGCCTTCTCAGCTTGCAAGATTTGGCTCAGCGAGTAGAGGCTTTTTGGCCAGAAGCCGCCCTTGACGCCGACGAAAACTACCGGGAGCACGTGCTTGGGCTGGCCCAGGACCGCCTAAAGACGATGGCTGATCTAACCGTACTTACCAGCTACTTTTTCACAGAACCGAATCCTAACTGGCAGATGGTAGACGATAACAAGCAACTCGCTAAGCTTGGCCGAGAAGAGCAAGTCGGGCTGCTACAGGCCGCGGCTACGGCCCTTGAACAAAGTGATTTTGATGCCGATGCCGTTCAGGCTAGCCTCAACCAGCTACTCGAAACAACTGGCCAAAAACCCGGTATTTTGTTTAGTCTTATCCGCCTGGCCATCACTTGGGCACCGTTCAGCCCAGCCCTACACGAAACGCTGGCAACACTCGGTAAAGATCGTAGTATTGGCCGACTACACGACGCTATCGATGCCGCTAAGTAGTTCTGCGCGCGCCAGAAGAGTTACAAAGCGTAACCAGTTTGCTATACTAACGCCAGCCGTATGAACACACACACCCCTAAAAAACCGCCCGCCCTACAGCGCTTGAACGCCTGGGTTCGTGCCCACAAGAAAAAAGCCGTCATTCTGGCTAGCGTCCTGGTGGTTGTTATTTCTGCCAGCGTGGCAACTGGATTGTATTTCTTGCTGCGCCCAGATCCAGCCCCTGCGGCACAAGTAGCCGTGCAAGCGCCAGAACCTGAGCCAGAGCCTATCAAATACTTTTCACCGCTCACTGGAAGCCTAGTTGAGTCTGAAGCCATCACCAAACAAGCGGTCACGTCCATCATGATCGAAAACAGCCCCGACGCCCGACCGCATTCAGGCCTTAAAAATAGCGGCGTTATATTTGAAGCTATCGCCGAAGGCGGTATCACCCGATTCTTGGTACTTTACCAAGAGCAAAAGCCGCAGCTAATTGGACCGGTACGAAGCTTGCGTATGTATAACGTCGATTGGCTAGCGGCCTTCGACGCCAGCGTGGCTCATATTGGTGGCAGTGCTGCTGCTTTGGCCGAAGTCCGCAACGGCTCGTACCGCGATATCGACCAGTTCTTTAATTCAGCTGCCTATTACCGGGCAAGTGACCGGTTCGCCCCGCACAATGTCTACACCACGTTTGAACGGCTCGATGCCCTTAATCTTGCCAAGGGCTACACTACTTCTGAATTTACCGGCTTTCTGCGTAAAGATAGTAAAGCTGCCGAGGTGCCAACCGCCACTTCCATCAACGTGACTATCAGCAGCCCGCTGTTCAATAGCAGCTACGTCTATGCACCAGCCACCAATACCTACGATCGTTCACAGGGTGGAGCCCTACACACCGACCGCGAAGAGGGCCAAATTAGCCCCAGAGTGGTGATCGTGATGAAAGTCGCCATGCAAACCGTGCTCGAAGACGGCTTCCGCCAACAAATTAACACTATCGGAAGCGGCAGCGCCACGATTTTCCAAGATGGCCTGGTGGTTGAAGGTACCTGGACCAAAAAGAGCAGAACCGACCAGATCACCTTTGCCGACGCTGCCGGTCAACCCATAGAGCTCGCCCGTGGCCAAACCTGGATAACCGCAGTCCCAGCCGCCACAGGAGCAGTGACGTGGCAGTAACCCACCCAAAATTAGCCAGGGACTTCTGGCCGCATTTTCAGCGGCGAGCTGTCACTATCGCCATTCTGCTCCAAACACTCGTTTTGGCTGCACTCGGGGGAGTACTGTATGTTTTCGGCTTTTTTGAAAGCGACCCTATGGCGGCTACCGTTGTTCTTGTTACCACCGCCACCGCCAGTCTCATCGTGTCGGCCCTACTGTACCGCTTGATCGCCCAGCCTCTTAAAGACGTGCTATCGGCGGTTATCCACGTGTCTGGTGAGCTAGCCGCTACCACACCGCCCAACCCCAACGAAGCCCGCTTCGCGAAAAGTGGTTTTCGAGACGTCCTTCAGACAATTTACGAGCTATCTAGTAGCGATACACCGGTAATATCCTCTCAAGCCGCTTCGGTAGATACCCCGGCTGTGAAGACAGACCTGACGCCAGCCGTGGCCCACAGCTTACCAGAGAAGGCTCTCGACAATACCACTTGCGGCTTTGTGGTTATGAACCAAGCTCGTCAGATCACGTTTTCTAACAAAGCCGCCCCTGTGAATATCGATCAAGAAGGTGCGTCACACCTGAGCCTACTTTTCAACGGTGAAGATACGCTCGAGAACTGGCTGACGGAATGTGAAGTAACAGCTGTTCACGCTGAACATACCTGGACTCGCATCCCCAATAAACTACCGGAAGAAGAGGGTCGACGCTTCTTCGACGTAATTGGCTCGTACGACAAAGGTGCCGAGAGCGAAGTCGTCTTAACCCTGATTGATCGGACCGAATCGTACAGTGCCAGCGAGCAAGAGCTCGACTTTATAGCCTTTGCGGCCCACGAGCTACGCGGGCCTATTACGGTCATTCGTGGCTACCTTGACGTCTTGCAGGACGAGCTGAGTGATGTACTGCGCGACGACCAACACGAACTCTTTCGCCGTTTAACTGTTTCAGCCAACCGGTTGTCCGGCTACATTAACAACATCCTCAACACCTCACGCTATGATCGCCGACACTTAAAAATGCACCTGACCGAGACAACCATGACCGAGGTGTACGACATCATCCGCGACGACATGGACCTACGCTCTAGCGCTCAAGGCCGCCTGCTGAGCGTTGCCATCCCGGCCGACCTACCGAAGATAGCTGCCGACCCAGCTAGCCTAGGTGAAGTGATGGGCAACCTAATCGACAATGCCATTAAATACAGCAACGAGGGCGGCGCAATTGAGGTGACCGCTGCCATGAAAGGCGAGCTAGTAGAGTTTAGCGTCGAAGACCACGGCATTGGTATGCCTGGCAATGTTGTCAGCAACCTTTTCCAGAAGTTCTACCGTTCACACCGATCCCGCGAAACCGTGGCTGGCACCGGCATTGGGCTGTACATCTCTAAGGCAATTGTTGAATCGCACGGCGGCACAATAAGCGTTCGCAGCGAAGATGGCCGCGGGTCAACCTTCAGCGTGTCATTACCGACCTACCAGGCGGTTGCAGAGAAGCTTAAAGCAGGCGATAATAGTAACGAAGGATTAATCGAACAGGGGAGTGGTTGGATTAAAAACCACTCTATGTATCGAGGATAGCACCCATGGCAATACAAACAATTTTAGTTATTGAAGACGACCGATTTATCGGCGAAATGTACGTTCGTAGCCTCAAAAAGGCTGGTTACGAAGTAGATTGGATGATTGACGGTAACGACGGCCTAATCGCCGCCCGCAACAAAGCCTACAATCTTATACTGCTCGACGTTATGCTCCCTGAGCGAAGGGGTAGTGATATCCTCGAAGCCCTGCGCGGCGGCTCCGAAGATCTCATTCCTCATTCTAAAGTACTGGTCTTAACTAATTTTGAACAAGATGACGAATCTCGCCTAGCCATGGAAAAACGAGCCGACGGCTACCTGATCAAAGCCGAAATCACACCGAGCAAGCTGTTAGCGGTGATCAAGCAACTCGACCAACAACAGCCCAGCGCCTAGACATTACTAAGGTTATTTGGTATATTAACCTAGTCTTTTGGTCCCGTCGTCTAACGGTTAGGACACCAGGTTCTCATCCTGGCAATCGGAGTTCGATTCTCCGCGGGATCACCAAAGAAAAAAGTTCAGGCTATAGCTTGAACTTTTTTCTTTGGTAGGTTTTCGTAGAAAACCGAACTCCGAAGGAGTGCGATAAAGCAACGAAACGAGCGAAAAAGGTGCTGGCTCATTTTTCCGAGTGAGGCCGGTTTATATCTTTAGATATTCTCCGCAGTCCCCAGCACGCATATCCTATACTCATCAGCCATCATAAAAGTCTTTGGGTCGGTCACGTGATCAACAAATAGAATGCCGTTCAGGTGGTCGGTTTCATGCTGTACAACCTGGGCCACGAACCCCTCAAGTACTTCTTCGCGCTGTACGGCTCTTTCATCGAGCCAACGAAGCCTTATTTTTTCATAGCGAGGTAGCTGCCCAAACAGCAAATCGTCGTCGGTCCCACAACTAATACAGCCCTCCCACACAAGCTGAGGCTCATTAAAAGTCTCAATAATTTCAGGGTTTATAATAACCGTTTCGAATGGCTCCAGCTCTGGACGGTTGGGGGTAGGCTTAATGCCAATCACGCCAAGCGCGATACTAGCTGCCACCTGAGGAGCAGCTAATCCAACACCGTACGTTCTTTCGCGCACCGTGAAGCGAATATCCTCGATGATAGCTTGAGTCTCGCTAGAAAGAATCTCTTCCGGGGTGAGCCTTCTCGCCACTTCACGGAGAATCGGGTTTCCAAATCTAGTAGCAGTTAATAGTTTTGGCATACGCCGTTATTGTAGCATGGCACCAGATGGCTAAGACTTTGCTATGATGAGTTCATGCAAAAAGTCGACCAACAAGCTGAAATTATTTTTGATTACATGCAACTTCACCAACATGTCGACGTAGCCGACGCACTGGTTGCGCCGGGCTACACCAAACACTTGCTATAATAATGATATGAGAAACGCCATCATCCTCCACGGCCTGCCTAGCAAAGAAGAATATTACAGTAGCAAATACCCCAGCGCCAGTAACTCACACTGGCTGCCGTGGCTGCAGAATAATTTGATCATACATGGCATCAAAGCCGACACTCCTGAAATTCCTCTTGTCTACGATCCACAGTACCAATCATTTGTGCGCGAAGTAGAGCGTTTCGACATAAACTCCAATACAACTCTAGTGGGCCATAGCATGGGGGCTGGTTTTTGGGTGCGCTATCTTAGTGAACACCCCGACCTGGCGGTCGATAAGGTAGTGTTGGTTGCCCCGTGGCTCAATACTGACCATGAATACAACTTTGATTTTTTCGACTTCAACATCGACCCAACTATCACTAATCGCGTTGGTAGTATCATTATTTTCTCGTCTGACAACGACAGTCAGGGAGTGCAAGATTCTGTAAAACTACTCAAAATGAAGCTCCCTAAAGTCATCGTAAGAGATTTTCACCACTACGGCCACTTCACAATCGGCAGCATGAAAACCGACGCCTTTCCGGAGCTGCTGGAGGTGATTGTATCAGACTAAAAGCATCGCCACCGTCCCCACCACAGCCCCCGCCGCCAACGCATACTTTGCAAACATCTCGCCGCGCTTAATCGCGTAGCGAGTTCCTAGATAACTCCCGATTATTCCGCCTATTAGAGCGAACACGGCGTGCAGCCATAAAAAATTACCCAGCGTTGTCAGAATAATGAAAATAACCACCGACTGAACCAACCCCATAAGACGGCGCATGGCCGTGCCCTGCAATATAGTCAGCCCCAAAGACCGGGTAAGTACAATCGCTATAAGAATCGAGAAGGCACTACTGGTAATGAACGAGCTGGCCAGAAGTAGTGCCCCAAGACCCACTGTGCCAATACCTGTGCGACGTCGGCTAGCTTGCACCGCCTTGGACTTCAAGAACAAAAAGGGGAGCGACACAAACGTCAGAATTGCTAAAATTGGCTTGAATGTTTCCGCGCTGATGGTGTGCAAGAAAAACGGACCGACCAATGAGGTGACGAGTGTCAGAGCAAGCAGTGCGATGATTAACTTTTTATTGGCAGGGAAGTGACCTGTGCCCTTAAAAGCAGCTAAAGAACCGCCACCCATACCAAGAGCCATAAACGCGCCAGTCGCTGCGCCCTGGGCTGGTGTCATACCGGCGATGAGCCAATACGGCGCCATCATAAAGCCGCCGCCACCGGCTAGGCCACTTAATATACTTGAAATGAATGCAACAAGAAAGGTTGCAAGATAGAGTAATTCCATTGGAATCCTTAGGTTGGTTGATGTGTGTAAGAAGAATGCCTTGCGGCATGCAATGATAAGATAATAGCATAATCTTTGCTATATGTCAATGACTAGTTCTATGTTTCATCCTGAGGGTGGGGCAATGAAGAGCTGCAAGCAACCCGCTCATTGCAATAAAGCCGCTAATGTGCTACATTTAAAAGATTAAGACGAATTGAGTTCCAAACGGCTAGTTACCTAAGGAGCTCTTTTCATTCTCTGGGCTACTTACGATATCTGCCGTCCCATCCAATTTTCTTTCTAACACCCTTTGCGTCTAGGTGGGCAAAGTATTGGGCCCCAAGCTGCTTATACAAAGAAGAGCTAAACTGCCGATTTGGAAATAGTATTTTTAAAAACTTGTCTTCTTCAATCAAAAAATCTACCAGCATCTTGTAGTCACCGTCCCCCGAGACCAGAATAATCTTGTCGCATTGCTCGTCCTTGTAGATAGTCTTCATGACAGAAAAGATGATGTCCGAATCGACATTACCTTTTTTTGTGCCAATCATTGCACTGTTGTGCTGGCGGAACTGGAGAATAAAACCAGCCCCCTGGATCTTCTCGTAAAGCTGTTCGATCTGGGTGCCCTCTTGAACATAGCCTAGAAAATAAAAGGCCTTTTCGACCTTATACTTCTCGCGGAGGTAGATGCGAAACTTTGCCAAGTCAATGTGCCACTTAACGTCTGCTTTAGCTGTGCCTAAATGCAGATTCTGTCCATCAATGTACGCGTAGTTCTTCATGTGTACCCTCAGTATAGCTGGCGAAACAACTTTCTCTATAATTTAGCGCCCGGCTATCGTTCCGCGCTGCAACCGAGCAATTGCCATGTGACGGTCGCTCATTGCCCGCGCCATCGACGCCGCAACTACAGGCCGAGCATCGGTAAAGGCTTGCTGATACGCCTCACCGCCAATATCAACTCTGTTGTGAACCGCACCCTGAACATAAAACTGGTAACAGTCGATTTCAGCCTTGCGGGCGCTCTCGCAGATTGCCAAAGCAGCCCGTTCATCATCAACCACCGCGTCGTAGCCAGGCCGGGCCGTTCCGAAATAACTTACCGTAGGACGCAGCCGTAGTGGTGAAGACTCATTAATTGCCTGTAAATCGGCCTCAATATCAGCATTCTCAATCAGGGCTAGTTGGTCAACCATCAGCCAAGTCCCGGGTAGCTTATTGGAGTCAACCACATAGTTCACTCTTTCAACCGTTCGCCAAAATGCGTCGAGATCAACTTGGCCGTCACTCAAATACTGGTGGCTGCGAAAAGCGAGTTCGCCCAGTTTACGAAACGGGCTCGAGTAAGCTAGGTCAGGGAAGACTTCGAGTGCCTTCAGCAGAGCGACCCCGCTGACGTGCTCTTCCCGCACCGTATCAAGTCCATCCGGAGCAGCAATCGCTGTGAAGCTACCTATCCGGAGGCTACTCTCGTCTGCAATGATTCGCCCAACCTTTGTCGAGAAAATAAAACCGCCGCTGTAGCCAAATATGGCAACTTGTTCAACGCCGTCACTTTCGGCTTTGTCTATAATTTGGTGGGCGGTCGCTCGCTCATCTAAGTGTGCGTTATTGTAACCCACCGACCATACCTGGCCATCGACCATCTGCTGCGCAGCCGGGCCCACATGCTGAGCCAGCGAGTCGGCGTCGATTGTCCCAAAGCCGTGAATAAATACCAATGCATTTGATTGATGCTCTGGCTCAAGGGCCTCAAACATCGTTTCAACCGTTGGAACAGCAGTTGCCTGTAGTTCTTTATTAGCACGGACATCTTGGTTGAAGCCGCTGGCAGCTGTTATCAGCGCCATGCCAAGTGCAATTTCAGACATCACGTTTCGGCCTCGGCGCGCGGTGCGTTTGACTTCTTTTTGCTCACCCAAAGTCAGACGGTCTGTCAGGCGGCGGCTGGTTGCAGGCTCGGGATTTTGTTGAAGCATCTGCGTATAGTATATAATAGAAGGGTAACAACAACTTATATCAAGAGTGCAGTGAGAGTTCTAGCTCTGCGACCTGCCGGCAACCTACGTTTTGTAAGGTGCTACACCTAGCCCGGTAATGGGAAGGATACGGAAACATTCTCCTCATCCTTTCTGTCGCCAAGAAAGGATATTTTTATGCCAACCTACCACACCGCCGAGAGCGTTTCGCCCAAGCATCCCGACAAGATCTGCGATCAAATTAGCGATGCGATCCTGGATGCTCATCTTACAGAAGATCCTTATGCAAGGGTAGCGGTAGACGTTGCCGGTGGCCACGGGACATTATTCATAACGGGTGAAGTCAGCTCGAAGGCCCAGAACGTCGATATTCCAGCTATCGTGCAGCGACTAGCCGGCAACGTCGAGCTCATTGATCGACTGGCCAAGCAGAGCCCCGAGATCGCCGCTGGCGTCGACGGCGGGGGAGCCGGCGACCAGGGTATTATGGTTGGCTATGCCTGTAACGAAACGCCCGAGCTTCTGCCACTTGAATTCGTGCTTGCCCGGCGCCTCAATCAATTTTTGTATAAAACATGGCCGTTCGACGGTAAAACCCAGATAACTCTGCAAGACGGCAAAGTCACGACCATTGTAGCCAGCTTTCAACACGCTCCGCACCCAGAACTAAAGCAGCGCGTTAACCAATGGCTGAAAAAAGAACCGCTGGCCGCGTATGATAGCGTCACCCTACACATCAACCCGGCTGGCAACTGGGACATTGGTGGGTTCGACGCTGATGCTGGGCTGACCGGCCGCAAACTAGCTGTCGATAATTACGGGCCACGCGTGCCGCTGGGCGGGGGAGCCTTTAGTGGCAAAGACCCCACCAAAGTCGATCGATCAGGCGCCTACATGGCCCGGCGTATTGCCACCGACCTGCTCAAGCAACACAATGCCAGCGAAGTCTACGTCTACTTGGCCTACGCCATTGGCTACAGCCAGCCGGTTGAAGCCTCGGCTATCATCGACGGTAAAAACACCACCGTCTCTGGCTACGACCTCAGCCCGGGCGGCATCATCGAGTTCTTGAATCTGCGGCGTCCCATCTACGAAGCCCTGGCTAGGTACGGCCACTTCTAAAGCTTGCCACGGCTCACCCAATACGTCATACTAACCACAAGAATTATGACCGAAGTTACAAAGTAGGGGGGCAGCGATGACACCGCTCACATTGTCGAAGTTTTGGCAGCGCCGCGTATATGAGGTGGCTTTTTTGCTGTCAATTGCGCTCATTTCTCTTTACGTCGTACCTCTGGTGACACCGATTCCTGCAATCGGCTTGTTCGAGATCAGCCTTTTTGCAGTAGTAGGCGCCGGGCTTACCGCCCTGGTGAGTCTGATCAGTTTTTTCATAAAAGGGGCCGCCTACGGAAAAGTAATGCCGGCCGTGGTGTATTTGCTTTTTGCGGCGACCATCGGGCTTTTAATTGTCCAGACAGGTCAAGCCGATTCACCGTTTATCGGTGTGTGGTTGCTAATAGCATTTTTTAGCGGCCTGTTTGCCGTGTGGGGCATTGTGCCGATGCTTTTGGTGAGTGGCGTGTTCGTAGCCGCCAGTTACCTTGGGGGAACCCTCGACGCCGGGACGGTGGCGTTGGTGTCGCTTATTTCTCTTGTGCCGGCAATTATCAGCCTGTTTGTCTGGCGCCACGAAGACGGGCTCGACGAGTCCGCCAAGAATGTTCGTAAGCTGGCTAACCAGCTGTCCGAGGTGGCCAATAAATCTGAAATAGTGATTAATGCGATCGGTGACGGGGTATTGGCTGTCGACAGTATGGGCGTCATTCAGCTCATCAACCCGGCCGCCCAGGAAATACTGGGGTGGGGAAAGCAGGATTCCTTAATGCTGAATTACAAGTCGATCCTGCAGATGCGCGACGGTGCCGGTGCCGAGCTTGACCCCAGCCAAGACCCGATCACCCAGGTTCTCAACAATAATCAGCAGGTCCGCTCCAGCACGCTAACGATTCTGACTAAATCGGGGAAAAAGATTATGTCTTCATTAGTGGTCTCACCAATTGGGGCTGCCGGGTCAGGCGCTATTGCCGTGTTCCGCGATATCACCAAAGAAAAGGCCGAAGAGCGCGAGCAGGCCGAGTTTATTAGCACCGCCAGCCACGAAATGCGCACACCAGTTGCTTCAATCGAAGGCTATTTGGGCCTCGCGGTGAACCCAAACACAGCCACCATCGACGAGCGGGCTCGTGATTTTATAAATAAAGCCCACGAAGCAGCCCAACACCTCGGTCGATTGTTTCAAGACCTCCTCGACGTTTCGAAGTCTGAAGACGGGCGGTTAACCAACCTGCCACGGGTTGTTGACCTGACCGCCTTCACCGATATGATCGTTCAAGGCCTGCAGGCCAAAGCGCAGGAAAAAGGCCTCACTCTGACGTTTGTTCCGACCGCTCGTAATGGTCAAAAAACGATTGCGCCAGTCTTTTTCGTGAACCAAGATAACGATCATATCCGAGAAATCATCGACAACCTCATCGAAAATGGCATTAAATACACCCCTCAGGGTACTGTCGCTGTCGATATTCAGGGTTCTGAAGACAAAGTAGTGGTCAGCATTAAAGACACTGGCCTTGGTATTCCCGCCGAAGACGTGTCGCACCTGTTTCAGAAGTTCTACCGGATCGACAACGCCGATCGCCAATCAATTGGAGGCACCGGTCTGGGGCTGTATCTATCGCGGCGCTTGGCTGAGGCAATGCAGGGGAGGCTCTGGGTTGAAAGCGCGCACGGCCAAGGTAGCACCTTCTTCTTTGAGCTGCCACGCATAACTAACGAGGAGGCCGAGCGATTCCGGGCCCAACAGGCTGCTCAGATGGCCGCCCAGCCGGTGTCGGCTCCAGCCGCTCCATTTGTTCCCGAAGCACCGGGTGCAGTGTCTGCAACGGCACCCCCGGTTCCAACGACCGTAGTTGCGCCTGCGCCCACCGAAGCAGTCAGACCGGCGACCACTGTTCCCAGAGGCGAAACAATGACTGCCGAGCAAAAAGCTGCTCGGGTTCGCCAATTGGAAGAAATGGCCCGCGCCGCCCGGGAACCGCAGCCTCGGCCCCCGCAAACATAAGGACTATGGTGTTTTTGACAGCCATCAGATAGAATAAAGGTACCTATGACTAAAATTTTACTAGTAGAAGACGACAAAAGCCTCCGCGAAATTTATGGAGTCCGACTTCAAGCTGAGGGTTACGAAATTGTTTCAGCTGGCGACGGCGAAGAAGCGTTGGCACTTGCCATTAAAGAACGCCCAGACCTGATTGTCAGTGACGTCATGATGCCCAAGATTAGCGGCTTTGATATGCTTGATATTTTGCGCAGCACGACTGAAACAAAAGATATTAAAGTCATTATGATGACAGCGCTTTCCAGTGAAGATCAACGCGCTCGCGGCGAATCACTCGGCGCCGATCGTTACCTTGTCAAATCACAGGTGGGTATTGAAGACGTGGTACGAACTGTTCACGACGTTCTTGGTGATGGCCCCGCCCCGGTCGCGGTGGCTCCTGCCTTTCCTCCGGCTGCCGCCCCGGTTGCAGCGCCTGATCCCGCTCTAGTAGATATGCCAGCTCCAGCGCCAATGCCCGAACCCACGCCAATGCCATCGCCAACTCCGATACCGGCGCCAATGCCGACAGAAGCCCCCGCACCACCTGTCGAAGCTATTCCAGACATGCCTGTGGCACCCCAGCCGACTCCAGAAGTGCCTGCCATGGTTAACATGCCTGCGCCAGTTGCGCCTGCAATGGAAGCATCTCCTCTGCCCGCACCAATAGCCCCATTTTCGACACCACGGCCAGCCTCGCTTGGTAATACCATCATTCAGCCGCTAGAAAGCGCTCAAGATTTAAGCAATCCTGACAGTGATATCGCTGCCCAAATTAACCAAGCACTTGGATCGGCCGAAGAAACGCCTCCCGCCCCCGAGGCAGCCCCCGCGCCCGAACAGCCGCCACTACCACCAGCACCAACCGTCTAGTGCTATACTTAAGACGTGAATAAGCGTCTCAACACACATCTTGCCACCCAGCTCGGCGTTTCCCGCCGAGAGGCCGATGTTCTGATAGAAAACAAGCACGTTCGGGTGAACGATGAGCTCGCTACACTCGGTTCCCGTTTCGATGACGGCGACACTATCACCGTCAAGGGAAAGCCGCTGGGTGCGACGGTTTCCTTCGAATACCTCGCGCTCCATAAGCCAACCGGATACGTCTCATCTCGCCGCCAACAAGGAGACTGGCCAACACTCTACGAACTTCTTCCCGAAGACAAGCATCACCTAAAGCCAGTTGGCCGACTCGACAAAGACAGCAGCGGCCTGATTATTCTTTCCAATGATGGTGATTTTCATTACCACATGACTCACCCGAAATTTTATAAAACCAAGCAGTATGAGGCCCGCCTCGACCATCCACTCGCACCCCTCCATCAGCAAATTATTGCCGACCATGGCATTCAGCTCGAAGACGGCCCGAGTCAACTGATTCTTGAAAAGCTCGATGACGACAGAACTCAATGGCGCATCGTCATGCATGAAGGTCGCAACCGGCAAATTCGCCGTACCTTTAATGCCCTGGGCTATACCGTGATGTCGCTACATCGTACCCATTTTGGGCCGTACGACATTCACGGCCTGGCCCAAGGTGCCCATCAAGTCGTTGAAAAGCGCTAATGCTCGCTAAACCCACCTGACTCTGGTATAATTACCTCTGTTATGGCCGCAAAACTCCCAACAGTTGCAATCATTGGTCAAGCGAACGTCGGAAAGAGTTCGCTTTTTAATCGTTTCGTACGATCACGTCAAGCGATTGTGGCTCAGGAAGCCGGTACCACTCGTGACAACGTTCTGGGCAAGGTACGTAGCGGCGATCACACCTTTTGGATGGTCGACACTGCTGGCCTAAAAGACCCCAACGACGACTTTGAAGCTTCTATTCAAGAGCAAATCACTGAAGCAGCCGACGCAGCCGATGTGATTCTTGTAGTTGTTGACGCTACTCAATATCCTAGTGACGAAGACCGAATTGTTGCCAAAAAAGCCCTTCGTAGCAAGAAGCCGGTCATTCTTCTTTTGAACAAAAACGACCTAAAAGGGGCTTTGCCAACCGACGAGTTCCGCCGCCTTGGCATCAAAGACATCATCCGGACAAGTGCCGAACACAATGAAGGCGTTGCTGACACTATCAACCTCATCACCGACCAAATCCCGCCCAAAAGTGACGTCGCACCAGACAATATCATCCGTGTCTCGCTGATTGGCCGCCCAAATGTTGGCAAGAGCAACCTTTTCAACACCCTCGCTGGTAAGCAGCAGGCCATCGTGGCCAACATCGCTGGGACTACCCGCGACGTTAACCGCATTTTGGTGAAATATAAAGGCCAGTCAATTGAACTACTCGATACCGCTGGTATGCGCAAGCCTGGCAAGCAAGAAGTGGGCATTGAGAAGTTTAGCGTTCTGCGCTCGCTCCAGGCGATTGAAGAAAGTGACGTCTGTTTTTTATTGATGGACGTAAACGAACTTAACACCCAGCTCGACCAACGCCTAGCGGGCATCATCGACGAAGCCGGCAAGGGGATGGTTATTGTTGTCAGCAAATGGGACAGCGTTGAAGACAAAGACGCCTTTACCCGCGACGCTCTGGCGCCGAAGATCTCACGGACCTTCGACTTTGTTCCCTGGACCCCACTTATTTTCACTAGTAGCGTTACTGGCCAAAACGTCACCAAGCTCTTCGACCTGGTACTTGAAATTACGACTCGTCGATCGCAGGAAATAAAGACTCGTCAGCTAAACGACCTGCTACAAACCGCAGTCGCTAAACACCCGCCGGCTGGGCTCAAAAATACCCACCCAAAGCTTCGTTACATGGTACAAACCGATGTTGCGCCGCCCTGGTTCGTTATTTACGGTAGCAATCTGAAGTTTATTCACTGGAGCTATAAACGCTACCTAGAGCGCCTAATGCGCGAAAAGTTCGACTTTATTGGCACCCCAATTAAATTCAGCTTCCGTGACGAAAAGCAGATCAAGGCCAACCGTGAAAAAGAAGCCGCTGCGGCGGCTGAAGAATTAAAAAAGTCGCTTGAAAGCGACGTTGTCGAAAGTAAGTAGTATTTGGCCGCAGCCGGGGCGGAGTCCGAAGACCCCGCCCGCACAGCTGCGGCGTTAGAATCGCTCAGGGTGGCGGGCTGCCCAATAAAAGACAGCCGTTAACGCGCCTACCGCTAGGGCAATGAGTACCTGCGCGGCAAGACCGATAACTTCCGATTGCCCGACCGTCGCTAAAATCGTTATCAGGCTCAGCCCGACGATGAAGAGGGGCGCAAACAGTATGCGCCAGCCCAGCTTATCGTTCGTAGCGATCCGGTGAGCGCCAATTGCCGTAGAGGCAATTGTTACTCCGATTATTATCAAGTGAAAAACAACAAATGTCGTGTTCATCACGCCTAGTGGGAAAAGCCAAAAGACACCATCCATCACAAGTCCTTTCGAGACTTCGTCTGAGAAACTCCCAGAACCCGCATATTATACCATACTTGCGCATATATTACAATCCAGTACAATAGACCTATGAAAGTTATCATTGCCCAGGGCAATCCTGGATCCGCCTACCAGCACACTCGCCACAACGTCGGGTTCTTACTGGTTTCACGAATCGTCGAAGCGCTCGGGGGCACCTGGAAAGACGCAGCTAAATGGAAGGCACGCGTCAGCGAACAAACCGTTGAAGGTGAAAAAGTCTTATTTGTTTTGCCAAACACCTTTTACAACGAGACTGGCAGTAGCGTCCGAGCAATCCTCGATTTCTACAAACTCAACGCCGCGACCGACCTTTTGGTGATACACGACGAACTCGCCCTGCCATTCGGCACTATCCGTACCCGCGAAAAGGGGAGTGACGCCGGCAATAACGGCGTTAAGAGCATTAACGCAGCCGTTGGTGAGTCTTACGCCCGTATACGCATCGGTGTATGGAACGAACTCCGTGACCGCATGGACGACGCCGACTTTGTATTGAGTCGTTTTTCAGCCGAAGAATCAGTAACGCTCACGTCTGATATCACGCCGGCAGTCGACAAGCTCGTTAACGACTTCATTGCTGGCGCCCACCAAAGTACCAGCAGGCGGCTATAGGCCATAGATATGTTTAGTCCCGAACAGCTACAGAAGATCGACGATGACATGGTCCATCGTGCCCGAGAAATGCTGTACGCCATAGATAAGTTACGAAGTGCGACCGTTGAGAAAAAAGACCAGCGAGATGACTACCTATTGTTCTGCGCCAACGAAGTAAGCGACATTCTGGTTTATCTTGACCCTGGGTATGAACAATCCGAATTCAAAGAGGTCTTTTACCCAACCGTCGATCAAGAGACCGGCCTTAATTCTCTTTCTGTTAAAAAAATAATGGTGTGGCCGATGGACGGCAAGCTCGCCACAATCAATGAATGCTACATTGGCAACGACGGCCAGCTTTACGGTTGCTCAAGGCCGGATACGGCCTGCCTTCAACTGGCCATTCGTGAGCTTAGCCAGAGAGATAGTGTTACTCTTGAGTTTCTATTGGCCGACTTCATTGAAGAACATAGAGACTTATCGGACGAACACGGTTTATTTAATCAAAAGTAAATAAAAAGAGCTCATAGTAAGGGTGGGCATCACTATGAGCTCATTTTACCCTTTAACCCACCCGAGCGTTCTCGGCGAAGCGGTAGCAACCAGTAAAAATATAGTGGTGCGGCGCCTGACATGCCACAAGGGCACGTCACTACTTGATAGTCGTCGTAGTGAGATCGCTGTAAACGGGGTTCCGGTACTCCGGAGAGTAGCGGCGTTAAAGGGGTTAGTATACATACAAAGCTGTCACCCGATGACCGAAGTCGTCAGAAAGCTTAGAAAGTGGAGGGTAGTTACTTAAGAAGCGCCGTGTATGTAACCTAACATAAGTTAGAATAGGGGGTATAAGGTACTTGGTTGTTCTCGCAGAGCAACCAATCATGTTGGATCTTAGCATCTATTTGACATTATGTCAATACTTTTAGAAATAAATCATTATGAAAATCAATAGTATTACATCTCTCAAGCATAATTACTTACAGATAGCGCGGCATATTGCTAAACCGCCTACTTTATTACATATATGCGGTGAACTTCCGGCGCAGAGGACTATTAGTGTGGCAATAGTTGGCTCGCGTCGGCCCACAAGCTATGGTACACAGGTTACCTTAGATATCGCTGAGAGGCTGGCCCGGCGGGGTATCGTCATTATTAGCGGTCTTGCTTACGGAATCGATGCCACGGCTCACAGCGCCGCCCTGAACGTGGGCGGCCGCACTATTGCCATTCTGGCCGGCGGCTTACGCACCATCTACCCAAGAGGCCACGAAGGGCTGGCTCGACGCATTATCGAGGGCGGCGGGGCGCTCATCAGTGAATACGATCACGACGCATCTCCCATGAAGCACCACTTCTTGCAGCGCAACCGACTGGTAAGCGGCCTGGCCGATGCGGTGATCGTTGTCGAGGCAGGCGAGCGCTCTGGCACCCTTTCTACAGTAAACCACGCCCTAGAGCAGGGTAAAGACGTCTTTGCCGTTCCCGGGCCAATTACTAGCCCGCAGTCTTTCGGGCCGAACCGCCTGATTCAACAAGGTGCCCACCCCGTCACGTGCGTCGATGACATCCTGGCTATCATTGCGCCAGAGCTTCTGAGCACATCCCAAATACCCCCAAGGCGCGCCAATTACGACGAGCCAACCCAACGTCTCATAACGCTACTTGAAGCCGGTACAAGCCATGGCAGCGACCTTCTGGCCCAATCAGGCCTTAGCCCGGCCCAGTACTTTAGCCGCTTGACCCATCTTGAAGTCGACGGCATCATCCGATCGCTCGGCGGCAACCGGTGGACGTTGACGTAACGGAAACATTTGTGTAAAGTACGCTCTTGTGCTTCACTGATTAAGCAAGCGAAAGCGTAATAAACCCACCATATGTCTAAAAACCTCGTCATCGTAGAATCTCCGGCAAAAGCCAAAACCATCGAGAAATATCTTGGTAAGGACTTTACCGTACTCTCCAGCATTGGTCACATCCGCTCTATCGCCAAAAAAACCAAGACCGGAAATCCACCCATCGATATTACCGCCGGCTTTGCGACTACCTATGAAATCGACCCAGACAAGCGCAAGACGATCACCGAGCTCAAGAAAGCCGTTAAGGTTGCCGAGGAGGTCTGGCTGGCAACTGACGAAGACCGCGAAGGTGAGGCGATTGCCTGGCACCTGTGTGAAGTTCTTGGCCTTGACCCCAAGAAGACCAAACGTATCGTTTTTCACGAAATTACCAAGAGTGCTATTGAAAAAGCCATCACCGAGCCACGATTTGTCGACATGGAGCTCGTTCAAGCCCAGCAAGCCCGTCAGATTCTTGATAGGCTGGTTGGCTTTGAATTATCTCCAGTTATTTGGCAAAAAGTCCCCGGCGGTAAATCAGCTGGCCGTGTCCAGTCGCCGGCTGTTCGCCTGTTGGTTGAACGCGAACGCGGTATTCAGGCCTTTGAAGGTTCGTTTCAATTTAAAGTAACCGCCGAATTTATGCATGACGGACTGGCCGTCAAAGCCGAGCTACCGCAAAAGTTCAGCACAGAAGAAGAAGCCCAAGCCTTCCTGGACTCACTGAAGGATGCCGCTTTCACTGTTTCAAACGTTACCACCAGCCCTGGCACTCGCACCCCCGGCGGACCATTCACCACCAGCACCCTGCAGCAAGAGGCTAACTCAAAGCTTGGTTTTGGCGCCCGCGCCACCATGTCGAGTGCCCAAAAGCTCTACCAAGAAGGCAAGATTACCTACATGCGAACCGACTCAGCCAGCCTGAGCAGCCAAGCGATTGCTGACGCAGCTAGCTACATTAAAAGCCGCTATGGTGATGAATACTCACAAGTACGCCAATTTAAGACTAAGGCTTCGAACGCCCAAGAAGCCCACGAAGCGATTCGCCCAACCGACATGTCAGTTGAAAAGGGAAGTGGCAACGAGTACGACCAAAAACTCTATAACCTTATTCGGACCCGTACTCTGGCTAGCCAGATGGCACCGGCCAAGCTAGAGAAAACCACCGTCACTATTTCAATCAGCTCCAGCAAGCTGCAGTTTGAGGCCAAGGGCGAAGTCATCATCTTTGAGGGCTTCTTAAAAGTCTACGGTGCCAGCAAAAAAGACCCCGACATTCTTCCGGCTATGGCCTCAGGCGATAGTCTAAAGGCAGAATCTATCCTCGCAAAGCAGATCTTTGCCCGGCCACCAGCTCGTTTTACAGAGGGAAGCCTGGTTAAAAAACTCGAAGAGCTCGGCATCGGCCGCCCCTCCACCTATGCCACTATTATCAACACCATCCAGGTACGCGATTATGCCGTCAAGGGCGACGGTGAAGGTGAGCCCCGCGACGTCATCACCCTAACCCTTACCGATGCTGCCGTTAACCGAGAAGTGATTCAAGAAAAAACCGGCTCCGACAGAGGCAAGCTTGTCCCGACAGCTATCGGCATCATGATCAGCGACTTCCTAACCGAACACTTCGAACAAATCGTCAACTATGGCTTTACGGCTTCGGTTGAAGAAGACTTCGATAAAATCGCTGCCGGTGCTCTGGCTCGTAACGTCATGCTCGAAAAATTCTACACGCCTTTCCACGAACTTATTGCCAAATCTGGTGACATCGACCGTTCAAAGGTAGCCCAATCAACTCCTGTTGGAACCGACCCAAAAAGCGGGAAAACAATCTATGCCCGCTTCGGCCGTTTTGGCCCGATGCTCCAACTTGGCGACACCGAGGACAAAGAGAACAAGCCTCTATTTGCGCCCATGCCTGCCGGTGCCCGTATTGACACCGTCACCCTCGAACAGTCGCTTAAAGCCTTCCAGCTGCCGCGGGTGGTTGGACAAACAACCGATGGCCTCGACATAAAAGCCAACATTGGCCGGTTTGGCCCCTACATTCAAGTTGATAAACTATTCGTCAGCATCAAGCCCCTCGACCCGCACACTATTTCACTCGAAGAATCGCTACAATTGTACGCCGACAAGCTCATAACAGAAGCCGAAAAGAACATCTCTGATTTTGGCGATGGCATAAAAGTGCTCAACGGCCGCTACGGACCGTACGTAACCGATAGCAAGAAGAACGCCAAGATTCCAAAAGGAACCGAGCCAAAAGACATCACTCACGCAGAGGCCAAGAAAATGATCGCCGACGCGCCGGCTGGTAAAAAGAAGCGCTTCACTAAGCGCAAGGCAAAGTAGCCTGAATTGGCTTTAACCAGCCATATATACCACATATTGTGGATAACTAAAGTCTCACAACACTATTTACAAGCACTGTCTATTTAATGCTATAATGAATTAACAAGACAAAATGTTTGACATTACATAAAATATCTTATATAATGTTGGTATATAGATACATTAAACAGTAACCCCTGTGGTGGCGGGAAAGAAAGACTGAGAGACGAATGACCGACTCAATTGAAGCCAAGCATCCCGTTGACCTATCCGCCGGAGTGGCTACAATCATTAGCCTGATAGAGCAAGAGCGCGAGAAAGAAATTATTACTCGCCGTTTTGGCCTATACGACCGCCGCGAAACCCTTGAACAAATCGGTGAGCTACTTGGCATTACTCGTGAACGCGTCCGTCAACTTGAAAAAGCGATTCTGGTTCGCCTGAAAATCTCTGCTGAAGAAGGTAGAACCGAAGTTGTCACCAGCCTTGAAAAAGTGTTCGTTCGCCACCTCAGCGAAATGGGTCGAGCTGCCCGTATTCAAGATCTTGCCGACCTACTGTACGGTCGTCCATCTGATGCCAAAGAGCGAGCCCACGTGGCCTTTATCGCCACCCTGTCACCCGGCCTAACGGTCATCGACGAAAACGACAGCTACCACCACGCCGTCGCTATCGCCGATTATGGTGACGAGAAGAAAATTCGCGGACACATTGATACCATCGTCAAATCTATTAAAGAGCACGGTGAGCCGATGAGCCTCGATCAACTACACGAAGCCCTTAGCTACGAGCACCCAGACCACGTCCGAGCGCTGGCAAGCATCAGTAAGCAACTGGCACACCTAAAAGACAGCTGGGGCCTCGCCAAGTGGCCAACAGTCAACCCAAAAAATATCCGCGACAAAATCTATGTCATCTTGGCAGAGAACAAAAAACCACTGCACTTTTCAGACATCGCTAAGGCTATTAAAGATAGTAGCTTTAAGCGCAAAGATGTGACCACGCAGGCCATTCATAACGAACTTATCAAGGACAAACGATTCGTCCTTATTGGCCGTGGTATTTATGCCCTCGACAACTGGGGCTACAGCAAAGGAACAGTCGCCGACATTATCGCTTCTGTCTTGTCAGATGCCAAAGAGCCACTTCACCGCGACGAAATCGTTAAGCGTGTCCTCAAAAGCCGGCAAGTCAAAGAAACAACTATCTTGTTAAACTTGCAAAGTAAACCGCAGTTTAAGCGGGTAGCTAAGGCAACCTACACCCTCGCACAGGGCTAAGGTTATTGCCAGATCGCCCCAGAGGTGAGAGAATAGCACTATCAGTATGAATATCCTCGGAGACGTTTTCAGCTTTTTACTCCAATGGTACGTCTGGCTACCGGTTGTTTTAGTGCTCGCGCTGCTCACCTGGCGCAACTGGCGTAAAGCCGAGGCCCAGATGGACGTCGAGAGTGACCTACTAATTCTCGAAATCCCAAAAACCAACGACAAGCAAGAGCTGGCCGCCGAGCAGCTTTTTGCCAGCCTGCACGGTATTTTACGCGACCGGGCCGAGCTGAAGTCGAATGGGGGAGTCCAGGAGCACCTTAGCTTTGAGATCGCGTCGGTTAATGGCCAAATTCGTTTTTATACGTGGGTGCCAAAAACGCTTCGCAGTTTTGTTGAAAGCCAAATTTATTCACAGTATCCTACCGTCCAAATTCGTGATGCCGAAGAGGACTATGTTGCCCATGAACGCCAACACAGCGTTGTCCATACCTCTGAAATAATTTTAACCGACAGCGACGTACTGCCGATCAAAACCTTCCAGAGCTTCGAAGTTGACCCGTTAGCCGGTATCACCGGCACTCTGGCCAAGCTCGAATCGACTGGCGAAGAGATCTGGGTGCAGATTCTGGTTAAACCTATCGCCGACGATTGGCACAAAAGCTCAGAGAAGTGGATCAAGGACGTTAAGGGCGGCAAGAGCTCTAGCATAACAGGAGGAGGCCTTGCGTGGCTCGGAGGCATCTTTGAGGCACTTTGGAAGCCGCCAGAAGAGGGGACGGCCACTACCGTCGTCAAAGAATTATCTGATCGAAGCAAGACGCGCATCGCTGAAGCCGAGAAGAAAGCCAATAAGCTTGGTTACGAAGTAAAGATCCGGCTCGTCTACCTTGGTGAAAGCCAAACCAGCGCCCGTCAACGCATGCAGGCAATCGTCGGAACCTTCAAGCAATATAACAGCACCAACCTGAACGGCTTTAAGGTAACGGGCGCTAGTTTCCGTAAAGAAGATCTGGCTCGCTACCGTCAACGCCTATTTGGCCGCGGCGGCTTCATACTTAACATTGAAGAGTTAGCCAGCGTTTTTCACTTGCCACATACTAACGTTGAAACGCCCAACATCGTCTGGGCTTCTTCTAAAACAGCTGAGCCGCCGGCGAAGCTACCGATTATTAGCGGTACTCCGGCAATAGACGAGAACATCAGCGCTTTTGGCTTAACCAACTTCCGCGGCATCAATCACCAGTTTGGAATGTTGCGTTGCGACCGCTCACGTCACGTCTACATTATCGGGCAAACCGGGGCAGGCAAGACCGGAACACTCGAGCTATTTGCCCTCAGCGACGTCTTCCACGGCCACGGCTACGCCATCATCGACCCACACGGTGACTTTGCCGTCAACAACCTCCGCTTTATACCTGGCAGCCGCCTCAAAGACGTTGTCTACTTTAACCCAGCCGACACGGCTTATCCACTCGGCTTCAACCCGCTCGAAGTCACGAATCCCAGCCAGAAATCGAACATCAGCTCAGAAGTCATCGGCGTGCTTAAACGTATGTTTGGCGAAAGCTGGGGGCCACGGCTTGAATACATCCTGCGCTACACTATTTTGGCCCTGCTCGACCGCCCAGAGACCACCATGCTCGACATCACCCGTATGCTCACCGACAAGAAGTTCCGTACTGAAACACTCAGCTATTGCAACGACACGGTAGTGCTGAACTTCTGGAAAATTGAGTTCGCTAGCTGGAATGATAAGTTCCAGTCTGAAGCCATCGCCCCAGTTCTAAACAAGGTAGGTGCTTTCACGGCCAATCCAGTGATCCGTAACATCATCGGTCAACCAAAATCGACCTTCAACATTCGCCAGATGATGGATGAAGGCAAGATCCTTGTCGTAAATCTATCTAAGGGGCTGATAGGGGAAGATAACGCTGCCATTCTTGGCGCCTTTATGGTCACGAAAATCCAGCTGGCTGCCATGAGCCGTAGCGATATTACCGACATCGCCGATCGTCGTCCGTTCTACTTGTACGTCGACGAATTCCAGAACTTTGCCACCGACTCGTTTGCCACTATTCTGTCTGAAGCCCGTAAATATGGCCTGAACCTGACCGTCGCCAACCAGTATATTTCACAGATGACCGACACGGTTCGCGATGCCGTCTTTGGTAACGTTGGTACCATGATCTCATTCCGTGTTTCGGCCGACGATGCGCCCATCCTGTCGAAGCAGTTCGAACCCCAATTTGAACCCCAAGACCTGCTGCAAATGCACAACCGCCACTTCATCATCAACATGGTTATCAACGGTGAAAAAGCGCCGGCCTTCAGTGCCACCACACTGACCCTTCCCCCAATGCAAACCGACAACTCCGCCCTTATTATCGAGAATACCCGCCGCACCTACAGCCGCAGCCGTGCCGAGGTAGAGAAAGAGATCGCCGAAGCTATTCAGGTGCCCGAGGCACTTCGCCAGCAGCCTCAGTCGCAGGCCCAAGCTAAACACTGGCCAGTTGATGCCGGTGCTAGGGCAGTAGGACAGGTAGTAACCACCCCCGTCAGAACAGAGGTTGGTGGAGACGTCGATGACAAGCCGAAGCGAAAGCGAACTCGGTCTAGAAAGAAAAGTACTTCAACAAATACTCCGCCAGCATCTTAGGCAATTATCTAAATTTAACTTCTAATTAATAATCGAAGTGTAGAGTGGTATTATGAATCACCGGATCTGGAATTTAGAGAACATCAAGAGTGGTGTTGAGCTATTCATAAGCAGCCATGAACGGATGCCGACAGCGCGCGACTTCGATCTCTGTAGCTATTTACCCTCGGCACGGCAGGTTCAGAGGGGTTTTGGAGGCCTATCTATGCTAAGAGAGTCGCTTGGGTACGGCAGACTCGATTTCACGAAGGGTAATCTCAGGACAACGATTTCGACCAAAGCCTCAATGGATGGAATAACGGCCGAAGAAAATTATGAAAAGATTCTCGTTTCACATTTCGGGGAGGCCTTCGTGCACACTCAGAAAAGGTATGGGGTAGGGTCAAAAAACCGTTATGATTTCTTCGTCTATGCCGAAGATAAGTGCTTCGGCATAGACGTGTTTACAACTGGAAGAGCCGAGTACATTAGTACTAATATTAGACATAAAATAAAGAAGTACCAATCGGCAGACTCTGTTGACGTTGTGTTTTTAGTTTCTGGAGAGTCTTTCAGAAATCAGGACATCCAAACCGCTATAAGGTCGCTACCGGAGCTAAGGAAGAGTGTTCATATGCATGTTATGGGCCACCTAGAGTTTGTCAGGTACATTGAGAGTTTTCGGGCGCTCGTGACTCCTAAAAACTTTAGAGGAGCAGCGCTGATTGAGGAAGAACAAAAATAGAACACGCGGAGTGACGGCTTGGGCCAAGCTTAAATTAACAAAGGCTCCACAATAAGTAACGATTGAAGTTGCGACACGCGAGATGAAAGAAAGTAGTGGGATAAAGCACTAAGGAAGGTGCGTTACAAGAAATATATCACGAGGAATGAACGCGGGGAACAATAGAATCTTTCCAGCAACGTTAATAGACTTAACGTCTGAAAATATATCTTTTGCGACATAGACTATTAACTCAATAGATGAGTAAGTCTACCTAGCAAAGAGGGTACCTATAGTGCTAACTCCCCACGTAGCGTAAGTATTGTTATTACTTCTATCTGTGTGCTGCCCAACACAGACGCCCCCTTAGCCTCATCCCCAGCCATAGCCTTCTGCTAAGGCTCGCCGCACTATGTAACCATTACTACAGCTGAACACTATAGTTTTCCACATCATGACAGTATCATTTGCTTTTTTCGTGAAATGTTTTTCGCTACTCCCCCACACCGCTTCTCTGTCGCTTTTGACAATTACTTAATAATATATGTTTGTATACTTTTTTATACATTCACTGGTATAGAACAAAAATAGAACATAGATTTAAACAAGGGGAGAGAGGGTGGGGGTGCCGTTAACGATACACAGCTCGGCCTTGAACGCGCACATCAATGTACTCAGCACTTCGGCCTTGCGTTTGAAGGAAACGCAGCACCCGATTCATATCCTCAACCTGCTCCCCCGCTTCCCTATCAATCGTAAAACGAACAAACGGAACAACATCTTTTAGTCGAACTTCTACCTGACGGGTTGTTCCTGTGGGAAGGCTTGCCGAGCTAACCGTCAGATTGCTCTCCCCTGCCCTGGTCACAATCAACCCGACAAAGCTCAGAAGTCGGGTGCTAGCGACCGCCGTCCCCTGCTCCGGCGAAATACCGCTCTGGTCGACAATCTGTACGCTAGGAATATCGAAAAAATTCTCGCTAAAAACTACTCCCCTGTTATCAACATACAGTTGGGAGTTATTGATCTGCCAGCCGGCGACCGGTTGACGCAGGTCAACGCTAAACCGTGAGTCGGTGAGCTGCGCCACTCCGCTTAGTCGTACAGAAGCGATCTCTGGACTCCGCGACGCCACGTAATCGCTCAGAGCCTTATCGTTGAGGACAAATCTAAACCTCTCGACCGGATTGATTCCCAGATAGTCAGTAACGTACTGTTCGTACCGGGTCGTATCAAGCGGCCGAGACAGGGGCTGGCTGGCTCCAGTTACCACCACCCGGGCGGTAAATTGGCTGAGTAACAAAAAGAGCAGTCCGATGATCAGTAAGACGAGCCCCAATATGGCACCTATCCGACGCTGCCGTGACACTAAACGGTGGGCTTTGTTTCGATCCGAGGGCAGGGCGTTAGAGGATGGCAGCCGCGATGAACGGAGCGTTTGGTTGCGGCGGAAGCCAGGCTCGGATGTTTCACGGGCACGACTATCAGCGTCATCACGACGACGACGGGGAACATTGGCGTCTTTTTTGGACGAAAATAATGGCATGCTTACGCTTTATTATAGCCTAGCGACGAGCTTTCAGTATTAAAGTTGCCATCTCTTTAGCGGCGTCGGGCTTACTCATTGCGTGAAAACGTTTAGCCATAGCAGCAGATTCGCTAGACTGCGTCAGTACTTCTTCTACCATAGCAACAAACGAATCTGGGCTGGCCTCTGTGGCGTCCTCATTAAGTACGCGAACTGCCCGAGCATCTTCATACACTTTGGCGTTTTTTAGCTGGTGCCCGCCAGTCAATTTAGCGTTAGGAATCAAGATAGTCGGCTTTTGCAGAGCGGCTAGCTCAAGAATAGTCGTCATCCCCGCCCTCGTCACCACAACGTCAGCGGCGCCAAGCAGCGTGTGCATATTAGTGACAAACGGATACAATTGAAACCGATCCGAGTCAGGCGGAAGCTCGGCCCGCAGCATGTCATACTGCCCTGCCCCAGCTACCAAGACGACAGAAGTAAACGTCTGAAGCTCCTTTAGAGTGTGCGCCACAATCATATTAATGCGGGCAGCCCCCAAACCACCACCGGTCACAACTAAGAGGGGTCGGGAGGGGTCGATCCCCCACTCACGCTTGGCTTCAGCCGCCTCTTCATCGCTAAACGGCCTAAACTGCTCGGCAATTGGTACGCCGACGTAGTGCGAACGGGAAGCATCGTAATTATAGTACCCAAGAGGCGCGCCGGTACCGATAGCGGCCGCCCAGCGCGATAGAACCCGGTTAGTGAGGCCAGGGTGGGCGTCGGAATCGTGAATCACCAGAGGAATCCTCAGCAGCCGGGCTGCTGCCCCAACCGGTAGGCAAACATAGCCTCCCTTGGTGAACACCACATCTGGTCGCCATAATATAAGCAAGAACAGGCTCTGAAAGAAGCCTGCAGCCACCAAAAAAATATCACGCAGATTCTTGAACACCAATGAAGGCCACAGCAACTGCCGTATGGCTGACAAGTGGTGATAGCGACGAAACTTGCCTGCCACAATCCGCTGCACTGGAATCGATGTATCAAAAGCCCCCAACGTTGAGCGGGCCTGGGGTGCAAAGTGAACATCGCACCAAAAGCGAATCTTTGCGCGCGGATGGCGATGGCGTATTTCTTTAAGAACTGCGACGACCGGTGTGACGTGTCCGCCCGATCCGCCGCCGACTGCTAGAATCTTCATTCTGAGACATCTCCTTAATTCGTGATGGGTGGATTGTATACTGTGAAAGGTGGTACACCATACCCAAAGCTGCTGCCATAAAGAGCATGCTGGTGCCACCAAAGCTGAGCAGTGGCAGGGTGATGCCCGTCAGGGGGAACACGCCTATCATTGCCGCTATGTTAAGCATAACATGAGCACCAAACCACCCAAAGACGCCGGCAGCCAATAACTTCAGTCGCATATCTATTAAGCCGTCCATAACCTTCAGAATACGCATCAGTAGAGCGACGAACAAAGCAATCAGCGATACGAGCCCGACAAAGCCAAATATCTCACCCATAATTGCAAACACCGAGTCATTCACAGCTTCGGGCAGGTAGCCGGTCGCCTGCACACTATTGCCAATCCCAACACCAAATATTCCACCGGTGCCGATCGCAATTTTTGCATGTTGAATATGATAGGCAGCACCGTCGGTCGTCGAAGTGCTATCGCCTTCAAGAAAAGTAGCGACGCGAGCCATGCGGTGGGGCGCGATAACAATAAATACAAGCATCGCGGCTAGGGCCGCTGCAACAACCACTGCCCCAACCCGCCGATTGATTCCTGCCACAAATAGCATCGTCAGAATGATGGCGGTCAGCGACACGCCAGTGCCAAGATCTTTTTGAACGATGATAACGATGATGAGCGCTACCGCCGAAACCACCGCAGCGGGCAATAATGTCTTGCGAAGGTTATTAATCTCCCCCTCTTTAGCCCGGGCACCCAAAAATACCGCCAAGTAAGCCAGCATGCCGAACTTCAAAATCTCTGCCGGTTGAATGCTTCCTAAGATTCCCAAGTTAAACCACCGAGTTGCCCCGTTGATTTCTTGGGCAAACGGCAGCCCGGCTAGTCCAGCCAAGGCCAAAACAACGCAGGCAACCAAACCAAATATCAACAGCTTTGAGGCGTGCTTAATAATGTACAGGTACGGCAGTAGCGCCATAATCACAAAGGCGGTTGCGGCAATCACAATGCTAATAATTTGTTTTAAGAAGAAGTAAGTATCGGAAAAATCCGAACCGAAGGCGTTGTTTAGCACGTTGGCCCGCTGCGGGCCAATCGCATACATAATGACCAGGCCAAGAAGCATTAAAATTCCAGTAATCAGAGCAATGAGGTAGTCGGGCCGGTGCTTACGCACAACGTCTAAAGACGACTTGCCAGCGTTCCACCCGCGGTCTCTCATGCTAAATGTGGCCCCCGGCAATCGCAAGCATTACTCCTAAGAATGACATGACGGCAGCAATTACCCAGAATCTCATCGTCACCTTTGTTTCGGGCCAGCCAATTGCCTCTAGGTGATGGTGAATCGGAGCTGATATAAAGATCTTCCGCTTGAAAACCTTCTTACTAAATATCTGAATCAGGCTCGAACCAGCCTCGATCACAAAGACAAAGCCAATGATTGGAAGAAGGAACAGCGTATCAGTTAACATCGCCACGACACCAAGCGATGTTCCCAGCGCAAAACTCCCGACGTCGCCCATAAAGAACCGGGCTGGATAAATGTTGAACCAGAGGTAGCTGAGCAGTGCACCGACGACGGTGAAACAGAAGCCTGCGATCATGGCATTACCCTGCAGTAGCGCAATCACACCGAAGCCACCGAAGGCTATGGCGGCCAGACCTCCAGCTAATCCATCGAGTCCATCGCTGATATTGACGGCGTTACCGGCAGCAACCACGGCGAAAGCAAACAGCGGAATGATTAGCCAGCCGAGCGCTAGATCGCCGTAAAATGGAATATGTACAGCTGTAACGCCTAGGCGTTCGAAAAAGAACCACCCAAGGCCAACGCCTATCACCGTGATCATTAAAAATTTCAGCTGAGAGCGCAGGCCGGCCACCCCTTTACCATCGCCGCGGACGTTAATAATATCGTCGAGCAGCCCTACCAACGCACCGCCCAGAAGAGCTGCTAGTGGCAACCATGTCTGGCTTCTTTCAAGATTAAAGAAGAAGGTAACGATTGTAATCGCCAGCACGAAAATAATGCCAGCCATAGTTGGGATATTGCGTTTAAACTTATTGGCGTGAAGCTTGGTGAAGACCTTCAGCTGTTCGCCGGTAGTACTCTGAGTGCGTTGTTTCTTCCAAAACTTAAAGCGGTACGCCATAAAGGTATAGATCGGCGTCAAAAACATGGCAATCAAAAACGCCGCCAAGCTTAGCAGAAAAGTGGTGGTCAGCTCATTAGTGAGTACTTCTAGCGTAAAATTCATATCATCCTCTCGGTTGGAGCTTTAGGTATTCAATCATCCAGTTTGAAATGTCGGTGAAAATCGGTAGCGCATCGCGGGCTCCTTGAAATTCGCGGTCTTTGCCCGAC
>Ga0306872_100161_pt1 | contig 29157 bp, 23 predicted proteins | sample AntRauMeHopE1498_FD_190455 | JGI IMG/M metagenome (GOLD analysis project Ga0306872, IMG submission 190455) | Saline lake microbial communities from Rauer Islands, Antarctica - Metagenome Hop E1 #498 (v2) (version 2) | ecosystem: Environmental > Aquatic > Non-marine Saline and Alkaline > Saline ...
CGCATGGTGGCTTGCTGAAATATGTTCACGGCGGCGAATTTCACGCCTACAACCCTGACGTTGTTAAATCACTACAAACCGCCGTGAAGAGCGGTAAGTATGAAGATTATAAGGTTTTTTCTAGCCTAGTGAATGATCGCAATCCTAGTCATTTACGCGATTTATTGGGTATTAGAGCCGGCACCGCTATAGATATTAGTGAAGTAGAGCCAAACGAACAATTATTTCCGCGCTTTGATACTGCAGCAATGTCTATGGGCTCGTTAAGCCCAGAAGCACATGAAGCGTTAGCCATTGCAATGAATCGCTTAGGTGGGCAGTCAAATTCTGGCGAGGGTGGCGAAGATCCAAAACGCTTCAATACCGAGAAAAACTCTAAGATTAAGCAGGTTGCTTCAGGCCGTTTTGGGGTAACGCCACATTATTTGATGAACGCTAACGTTATTCAGATTAAAGTTGCCCAAGGCGCCAAACCTGGCGAGGGCGGTCAGCTACCCGGTGGTAAGGTCAATGAATATATTGCTGAATTGCGCTATTCCGTACCGGGGGTTACCCTCATATCACCGCCACCCCACCATGATATTTATTCAATTGAAGATTTAGCGCAGCTTATTTTCGATTTAAAACAAATTAATCCAAGCGCCTTAATATCGGTTAAATTGGTGTCTGAACCCGGCGTAGGCACCATTGCCACTGGTGTAGCTAAAGCGTATGCCGATTTAATCACGATATCTGGTTACGATGGCGGCACAGGCGCAAGTCCATTATCATCGGTTAAATATGCCGGTAGTCCATTTGAGTTGGGCCTTGCAGAAACTCAGCAGGCACTGGTGGAAAATGGTTTGCGCCACAAAGTACGTGTGCAGACCGACGGCGGTCTAAAAACCGGACTCGATGTGGTAAAAGCCGGCATGCTGGGCGCTGAAAGTTTTGGCTTTGGCACTGGGCCCATGGTAGCTCTTGGCTGTAAATATTTACGTCTATGTCACTTAAACAACTGCGCAACAGGGGTAGCGACACAAGACGCTGGGCTGCGTGAAAATTACTTCATTGGTTTGCCCGAAATGGTCATGAACTACTTTATCTTCATAGCGCAAGAAGTCAGAGAAATTATGGCCAGTATTGGCGTTCGACATTTTCAAGATTTGGTAGGCCGCACCGATTTGCTAGAGTTACTTGAAGGCCAAACCGCCAAACAAAGTAAACTCGACTTATCGCCTTTGCTTGAAAAACCATCCGCGGGTTCTCATACTCAGCTGTTTTGCTCTGAGGTAACCAACGATCCCATTGATAAAGGTGAGTTGAATCAGCGCATAGTGACTGACTGCGAGGGCGCAGTAGTGGCTAAAAAACCCAAATCATTGTCCTACAAAGTGCGTAATACCGATCGCTCTGTGGGTGCTACCTTAAGCGGGCTTATCGCTCAGCGCTACGGCAATTTAGGCATGACTGACTCGCCGATAAAAATAACCTTAACCGGCACTGTTGGACAAAGTTTTGGGGTATGGAACGCAGGTGGCCTTGAAATGACGCTTATAGGCGATGCTAACGACTATGTAGGCAAAGGCATGGCAGGCGGCCGTCTAGTAATTCGCCCCTTGCCAAATGTAAGTTTTGACATTCACAGTAGCGCTATCATGGGCAACACCTGCTTGTACGGTGCCACCGGTGGTAAATTATATGCAGCGGGGCGTGCAGGAGAACGTTTCGCCGTTAGAAACTCAGGCGCTATTGCCGTTATTGAAGGCGCGGGCGACAACGCCTGTGAATACATGACCGGTGGCATAGTGGCTATCTTAGGCAGTATAGGCCTTAACTTTGGCGCAGGTATGACAGGTGGATTTGCGTATTTGTATGACGAATTAGGCGATATTGATCGCCGCATTAACCACGACTTGGTGGACGTACTGTCTATCTCCGATAAAGTAATTTTATCTGAGCACTTACGCGGCTTAATTAATTCTCATTATAACGCCACCGGCAGTGTAAATTCATTTAACTTACTCACAAACTTTGCTGATGAGGTAGCGAAATTTCAATTGGTGAAACCAAAAACCAGTGACGTTAAGAATTTATTAGGTCACATCAGTCGCTCAACCGCAGAACTGCGCGTGCAGGCTCAATAAGATGCGTATTACCTTAGGAGAGCATTAGCACATGGCAAAGAATGTATATCAATTTGTAGACGTTGGGCGGATCGATGCGCCCAAGAAACCTATTATTGTGCGTAAAGAAGAATTTGGGGAGATTTACCACCCAATGACGCCTGCGCAGGTAGCGGGTCAAGCAGACCGATGCTTAGACTGTGGTATCCCCTACTGCGAGTGGAAATGCCCCGTGCATAACTTCATTCCACAGTGGTTAGACTTAGCCAATGAAGGCAAAATAATAGAGGCGGCTGAACTGTCTCACAAAACCAATAGCCTACCAGAGGTGTGCGGGCGAGTTTGTCCGCAAGACCGGCTATGTGAAGGCGCCTGTACCTTAAATGACGATTTTGGCGCGGTCACCATTGGCAGTATTGAAAAATATATTACCGATACTGCGTTTAAAATGGGCTGGCGTCCTGACATGTCGCAGGTTGTGTGGACAGACAAAAAAGTGGCCATTATTGGCGCCGGACCTGCGGGTTTAGCCTGCGCCGACGTATTAATCCGCAACGGCGTCAAACCTGTCGTGTTTGATAAGTACGAAGAAATAGGCGGTTTGCTTAGCTTTGGTATCCCCTCTTTTAAGTTAGAAAAAGAAGTGATTACCCTTCGTCGTCAAATATTTACCGACATGGGCATTGAATTTAGACTCAACACTGACATTGGTAAAGACATTGCTTTTCAAACCCTAATAGATGAATACGATTCAGTATTTTTAGGCATGGGTACCTACAAAGCGATGCAGGGCGGTTTCGCGCATGAAGATGCACCGGGCGTACATAAGGCTCTACCCTTTTTAATCGCAACGGCCAATCGCGTAATGGGCTTAGAAAAATCCCCTGATGACTACATCGACATGAAAGGTAAAAGAGTCGTCGTACTTGGCGGTGGTGATACCACCATGGATTGCGTGCGTACCTCTATTCGACAATCAGCGGCGCACGTAACCTGCGCTTATCGTCGCGATGAGCAAAGCATGCCCGGATCGCGCCGCGAGGTCGTCAATGCGCGCGAAGAAGGCGTTGTGTTTCAATTTAACCATAAGCCTGTTGGTATTGCTATTGATGAAGCAGGCAACACCGTTGGCGTAAGAATGGTACGCACAGAGATGGGCACACCCGACGCTGCTGGAAGGCGCAGCCCTGTGGAAATACCTAATTCAGCGTTCATATTAGAAGCAGACGCGGTCATTATTGCATTTGGTTTCCAACCCAGTCCTGCACCTTGGTTCGGTGAGTTTGGCATTATGCTAGACGAGATAGGGCGGGTAAGGGCCCCTTCTCAGGGACACTTTGCTTTTCAAACCAGTAACCCAAAGATATTTTCCGGTGGTGATATGGTCAGAGGCTCTGACTTGGTGGTAACCGCAATTGATGAAGGACGCCGCGCCGCGGAAGGAATATTGGATTATTTAGGCGTATAGGCACTTGGGCAGCATCAGCCCATGCATAAAAAAGTCACCCATTTAAGCCCACCTTGTGTGGGCTTTTTTTCTGTTTATGACCTTTACAGGCAAATTTATATTGTGCAATAAAAGCGACATGACGCCTGTGATGGCTATTGATTTAGTCTACGGAATAGGAAAAACGGGCATAATACCTAGCTCGGCCGTTAAATGCTCCACGCAATGTAGCAGCCTAGGACGTAATGCCTTACACTAAGCCTTTTGAAAATACCCGATGTATTTACTAAAGGCTTCGTTATGAAAATTGTCATTATTGGCGCGATGGAACAAGAAATTACTTTATTAAAGGCGCAAATAAATCACTGTGAAACACAGCAAGTTGCTTATTTAAGTGTCTTTACAGGCAGCATAGGCAACAACTCAGTATATTTGGTCCAATGTGGTATTGGCAAGGTGGCGTCAGCGGCAGCCACCGCATTGTTGATCCACGCCTTTGAACCCGATGCTGTCATTAATACGGGCTCTGCAGGCGGATTTGATCCGAAGCTTAATATTGGCGACGTTGTGATTGCCACATCATTATTACATCATGACGTGGACGTGACACATTTTGGCTATGCTTTAGGCCAAGTACCGCGAATGCCAGCGTTTTACGAAAGCAATTCGAACTTAGTTAACTTGGCACAAAACGCAATAGCAACGCTACCAAATATACAGGTGAAAACGGGACTGGTGTGCAGCGGCGATAGCTTTGTCGGCAGTGATGAAGCCGCCGGCAGTATCAAAACTAATTTTCCCACCATGGCAGCCGTTGAAATGGAAGGCGCGGCAATTGCGCAAGTGTGCCATTTAATGCAGACCCCTTTTGTGGTCATTCGAAGCCTGTCAGATATTGCCGGGAAGACATCTACCGTATCTTTTGATGAATATTTAGAAACGGCGGCAACAAACTCTGCAACGTTGGTGCTAGATATCGTTAAAAACTGTCATTAATAACCTTATTTATGCTGTTTAGTAAAATGATGATTTTTTCTATTGTAATTCAGTCTTTCTACTACACCTTGCGACTCTCGTTTAGTATAGCGTGCTGTTTGGTCTTAAATATTCTATTGCCTTCGCCCACATTTGCGCAAATCGATTCTGAGGCAGCAAACAAACCACTGCGTATTATTACCTTAAGCCCTCATCTAACAGAAATGGTGTTTGCACTTGGCAAAGGTGAACATCTAGTGGCAGTAAGTGACTACAGTGATTTTCCAGCAGCGGCGTCTGACCTGAAATCAGTCGCAAGTTATCAAGGCGCTAATATTGCCGAGATTGTCCGCTTACAGCCTTCTCACGTGCTAGTATGGAGGGGTGGAAACAAAGATGCCGACATTGAGAAGTTAAAAGCGCTTAATATATCTGTCTATGAATCAAACATCGATTCTGTTGAGAGCTTATTAGATGATATAGCAGGCATTGGCGTGTATATCTTTGAAGAGCAAGCGGCGCAGACGTTAATACAGCAGCTCACAAACTCGATAAACGCGATGGCAGTGCAATATACAAACGCGTCTATAAACGTTGTGTATTACTTAAGCACCCGGCCCTTAGTAGGTCTTGGCAACGATAAGTGGTTAAACAGTTTACTGGGTTTATGCGGCATTACTAACGTTTACGCCAATAGCCCTAGTGCCTATCCGCAGCTACAGCTCTCAGATATTATTCGTCGCCAACCCAATATGTTAATAGCAGCAAGCAAGGCTAATAAACTTCAGCTTGCACAGTTTTGGGACGCGCATAAGGCTGTTTTAACGAACGTTATTACGCGCGCTAACCCAGACGCTCTGCACAGGTTCACACCGCGCGCCATTGCTGAGATGACGCAGTTGTGCGAAAGAGTCTACGCTGAACCTACACTAAAGTAATACGCGCAAATTTACGCTTACCCACTTGATAAACAAACTCACCCTTGTGACTCAACAACAAACGGGTGTCGGTCACTTTGTCGCCGTCTATTTTAACTGCACCCTGTTTTATCATGCGCATTGCGTCGGACGTTGAATCAACCAAGCTTGCTTTTTTCAACAAGTTGCCAATGACAAGACCTTCATCAGGCAAATTTATACTTAGTTCGGGCATGTCATCTGGAATAGCATTTTTTTGAAAACGTTGAATAAAATCTTGCAGCGCAGCCTCAGCCGCACCTTCACTATGAAAACGCGCAATAATCTCTTGAGCAAGCTCTATTTTCACGTCGCGCGGGTTTTTGCCTGCCTGAACTGAAGCCTTTAATGCTATAACATCGTCAATAGGCCTAAAACTCAGTAAATCATAATAGCGCCACATTAAATCATCACTAATAGACATAATTTTACCAAACATATCGTTTGGCGCATCAGTTATACCGATATAGTTGTGCAGTGATTTGGACATTTTTTGCACGCCATCTAAGCCCTCCAGCAGCGGCATCATTAATACGGTTTGCTGCGCCTGTCCCTGCGATTTTTGTAGTTCACGCCCCATCAGCAGGTTAAACCGTTGGTCAGTGCCGCCCAGCTCTACATCGGCCTTAAGAGCGACCGAGTCCCAACCTTGCACCAAGGGATAAAGAAATTCATGGATCGCAATGGCTTGTCCATTAGCATAACGCTTTTTAAAATCATCACGCTCAAGCATTCTGGCAACTGTTTGGCTAGCGGCTAATTTTATCATGCCAGCAGCGCCAAGTTTATTCATCCATTCACTATTAAATGCGATAGTAGTTTTAGCGGGGTCGAGTATTTTAAATACTTGTTCTTGATAGGTTTTCGCGTTTTCAAGCACCTGCGCTTCTGTTAAAGGTTTGCGCGTCACGTTTTTACCCGTTGGGTCGCCAATAAGCCCGGTGAAGTCACCTATAAGGAAAATAACCTCGTGGCCCAACTGCTGAAAAGTGCGTAGTTTATTAATTAACACGGTATGACCCAAGTGCAAATCTGGGGCGGTTGGGTCAAAGCCCGCTTTAATTTTGAGTACCCTACCCGTTTTTAAGCGCTCAATGAGTTCGCCTTCTATCAGAATTTCATCTGAACCACGTTTTATCTCTGCGAATGCCGATTCCCAACTTGCCATTTTACTTCCTATAATCAATTTTAAATAAGCAAAACCCTACAAAAAGGGCTTGTTATGAAGTGTAGATGTGCTACATAAGTTTAGCTGCGTGTAAATAAGATTAGCTATAAGTGTTAACTATTAGTCTATACTAGATGACTAATTTGAACCTTTTCACTGGAATACTGGCTAAAAGCGGTATATTCTTATTTACCATTTTAAAGCATTTTACGAGCGTATGATCCACAATACAATAAAACATCTTCCAAAAGCGCACCGATTGGGCATATTAAGCTTAGTGATTTTGCTGCTTGTTATTTTATTCTGGCCAGCCGAAGAAGTAGCTGCCTCTGGCAGTGCACCCAAGGTTACCCTTGAACTTGGGATCGAATATCCTGTTGCTATACCAAACTTTGCCTTTGAAGGCATTAATGATACTAGCGACACCGATACTACCGATTATATTTCTTATAAGGTAAAATCGGGGGATACTCTGGCGCAAATTTTTAATCGGTTTTCCTTAAGCCCGCAGACAACCCATAAAGTGAGTCGCGCAGGAGAGTTGGCAGAAAAACTGACGCGTCTCAAACCTGGTGACTTACTTTATTTTCGTATAAACGAAGCGAATCACTTACTTGGTTTGAAGTTTCCATTGTCAAATATCGACACCTTACTCGTAAATGCAAAAGACAACGATTTTGAAACGACTATCGAAACGAAAGAAATCGAGTCCGTGCTGAGTTTCTCCCAAGGCTCTATAAAAAGTAGTTTTTGGAACGCCGGTGTTGAAGCCGGCCTTAGCGATCTGCAAATTATGGAGCTAGCTGGTATTTTTGGCTGGGATATCGATTTTGCGCAAGAAATTAGAGCCGGTGACAGCTTCAATGTTGCCTATGAAGCCCTGTATATTGACGGTGAACTTATTGGTACCGGCAATATTGCAGCCGCTGAATTTATAAACCAAGGCGAGACTTTTACTGCCATAAGATATACCGACAATCAATATTACACGCCACAAGGGGCTAGCATGCGTAAAAGCTTTTTACGCGCGCCAATTAATTTTAAATACGTCAGTTCTAACTTCAATCCGAAACGCTTTCACCCTGTTCAAAAACGCTATAAGCCTCATCGAGGTGTTGATTATGTCGCAAAGATAGGCACCCCCGTCTTGGCCGCTGGAGATGGTAAGGTCATTCGCTCGCAGTACGATCGTTTTAATGGTCATCATGTTTTTTTACAGCACGGCGAACGCTATCAAACTAAGTACTTACATTTTACTAAGCGCGCAGTTAAGCTAGGACAAACGGTCAAACAAGGTGACGTTATTGGCTATTTAGGCGCTACAGGGATGGTTACAGGTGCACATCTACACTATGAGTTTTTAGTGGACGGCGTACACAGAAATCCAAAAACAGTGAGTTTACCTAAGGCTGAGCCTATCAAGGCTGCGCACAAGGCCAAGTTTTTGGAAATTGCTAGTCAAAAAGTAAGCTTGCTCGATAACCACAAGCGTATACTCTTAGCGATGAATTAATAACTGCTGTGAACCAATATTATCGGCACGCAAAGCCATCTCGTTACCTGTACTTTCGATGAATGCTTAATTAACCTTTTATAACACCGCAGCAGGTCCGTATGAAAAACGTAGTGATTATAAGTCGTGATTGGGAACTATACGAAGACCGATTTGAGTGCAGCAAAGTGCTTCATGAACACTTTACTTTACTTGGCGCATCACAAGTACCTAGCAAAAAGTGTTTAGCGCTTGCCAATGTGATTATATCAGAACCAGACTTAGCCTCAAGGTATATCAAAGATTGCCTAAATTTAGGCTGGCTCCAGTCTACTTGGGCAGGCAACAATAAGCTTCAAGCCCTCAGCAAACAAGACTACATCTTAAGCGGTGTAAAAGGCGTTTTTGGTCTGCAAATGGTTGAATATGTATTAAGTTACTTGCTCTATTTTACCCGCCGCATTGAAGACTTTAGCCACGTAAAAGCAAATAATCAGTGGCTACAGCTGCCGTGCAAAACGCTCTCACAATATAAAATTGGGATTATGGGTTTGGGCAATATTGGTCAGGAAGTCGCGAATCGATTGCTGACATTTGGCATGCAGGTGAATGGCCTTTCAAGAAGCGACAAGCAAGTAGAAAATGTCAGAATGTATCGCTATGAGCAGCTGAGTTTGTTCCTAGAAAGCTGTGATTTTGTATGTAATCTATTGCCCGAGACGCCAGCCACTATAGGCTTGTGCGATGAAACGTTTTTTGCGCAGATGAAGCCAGGGAGCGTATTTATTAATGCCGGCAGAGGCAGCGTGGTGGACAAGCCGAGCAGCATTATTAAGGCAATTAATACCGGTAGACTTAAGGCCGCAGTGCTTGATGTTTACGAACAAGAGCCACTGCCATCTAGTCATCCATACTATACTGCGCCAAATATCTACCTAAGCTGCCATACCGCAGCTATATCTGATGCAAACAAGGTGTTTGATGTATTTGAAAAAAATGCCCTTAAGTATATTGCCGGTGAAGCACTGAACTATCAGCACGACTTTAGTCTAGGCTATTAAACCTTAGACCTTTATCCAGCCTATTGATTTAGGTAATCGGCCATGCCTTTACTAAATAGGCGTAGCCACTTAGCACTAAATAAATGCTTGTATTCTTTGTTGATAATAATAACCTCAATTTCACTCCCCTACGGCTTATTGCGCTTAGCCACCAACCTTAGGTTTATGTAAGTATCAATAATAGCCAGTAGTTTAGCGCGTCTTGCTTTTTCACCACTTCTTCGGGCATAAAGGCCATGCCAAAATGGTTTATATAACAGGCTACGGCAAGCTCGTCTTCAGCAATAATCTCTTCTTTAAGATCGTGCAAAATATCATGTTCTAATTCTTCAGGTATAAATATCACCATTATCTTCATTTTTTACACTTCAATAGCTGTTTATTGGCCAATTTGATGGTTTATTTAAAGCTAAGGTGTTTATCTTAATCTTTGCGGGTATAATTAAAGGTATATTGATGCTCGAGGAAACGCAGTGCTCGCTTTTGTACGTTTTATTGTGATATTTATATATTTTATTTTGATGAATTTAGGCTTAATTATTTATTTTATTGCACGTCCTATGCATCGCGACAGCGTTCACGTTGCTGGGAAATACTATTCAACCATGGCTAAACTAATTGGCGTTACCTTGGTGTATAGAGACTCAAGTGAGGTTGATACACAGCAGTCGTATGTTTTTATAGGTAATCATCAAAATAACTATGATTTACTCACTATTAGCCAAGGCGCTAGAAAAGGCGTGGTCACGGTAGGTAAAAAAAGTTTAAAGTGGGTACCGATTTTCGGCCTAATCTATTGGCTCTCGGGCAACATAATGATAGATAGGAAAAACACTGGTAAAGCGCGCGACACCTTAAGTTTAACCGGCGAAAAAATGCGCGAGCGTAACCTTTCTGTGTGGATGTTTCCAGAAGGAACACGCAGCCGAGGAAAAGGGCTACTGCCGTTTAAAACCGGCGCTTTTAGGCTGGCATTATCGCAAAATAAAGACATCGTCCCCGTTGTATGTAGTGAACTCGACAACGGCAAGATAAAGTTAAACCGTTGGAATAACGGCGTGGTCATTGTTGAGTCTTTAGGCCCCGTTAAGCTTGATCACTCTAAAAGTGCAAAACAAACAGCCAAGCAATTTCAGACTATTATGCAAAACGCGTTTAAACGGCTAAGCCAAGAAGCAGCATCGTTAAGTAAATAAGTAAATTAATCAAATTAGGAAAGTCAAATGAGTAATGAAGCGCAAGAGTGGTACGAATTCAATGAAGAGACCATTCAGGCATTAACACAAGACGGTACCGATCTGTCACAAGAACACACCATTGAACATCATATGGCTAGCAAAGATTTTGATGTGCTAGAGAAAGCCGCCGTAGATGCTTTTAAAGCAGGCTTTGAAGTAGGTGACGCTGAAGAACTTGTTTTAGACGACGGCGGCACTGTATTTTGCTTTGACGCCGTAGTTGAAAAAAAGTTAGACCTGGCAGCCTTTAATAAAGATATCGATGCACTGTTGTTAATTGCCACAAAACACAAAGTACACTACGATGGTTGGGGTACGTATTACGTGGGCGACGACGCCATAGACGACGAAGATGTGTTTGACGACGAAATGTATGATGGTGACATCTAAGCACTAGGCCAAATAAAAAGAGCGTAAAGCATATTGAAAATTCATGTCCTAAAAGGGTTTATACAGAACATATTTTTGGTCGAATACCCTGACAAATGTATGCTGCTTGATGGTTGCTCCAAGGCTGACTTTTCTACGCTTGCAGACTTTTTTGAAAGATCTCTAAAAAGGCCCTTGTCTGATCTAAAGGTTGTTGTGGTCACTCACATGCACCCTGACCATGCTGGTTGTGCGCATTTTTTAAGACATAAAACGGGCTGCAAAATTGTCAGCTGTGACAAGCAAACGCAGTGGTATTCAGGCTTAAAAGGTCGACTCGCGCACCTTATTGACATAGCTTTAGCGCTGTGGGTTGCAGGTAAAATGAATAGGCCTAAAAAGAACATTTGGTATCCGCCTCATTTAAGACCTGACATTGCGCTTAGCGACCAGCAAACCATTCCGGGTTTTGAGGAATGGCAGGTTTTCGAAACGCCTGGTCACACCGACCGAGACCTGTCTGTGATGCACATGCCTTCGAAACGTATATACATTGCCGATCTTATTGTTAGGGTTAAAGGTAAACTGTCACCCCCTTTTCCTGTCTATAAACCCAAGCAATATAAGCAATCTTTGTTAAAGCTTCAAGCCTTGCAAACACGCTCTGTTATGATGGCCCACGTTGGCGAACTTAGTTTAACGGACAGTGATTTTGCATATTTACTCAGCAAAGCGCCTCTTAAGCCTAAAACAAACAAGCTGGCTATTCAAAAAATGATTAAAAGCAAGCTGTTTAAGACACGTTTGCAATCTTAATCTGGTGACTTGCGCTGCAGAATCAAAACATCACTATTTTCAATAGCTTTGTCAATGCTCGGCACGAAGGAATTAAGCGTGCTAAAGGAAAGCTCTTGATAATTGGTAATTACTGTTTGCAGGGAAAGCTCATCTGCTATCTCAGTTTGCGCCAATCTACTATTGTCCAGTGATGCAAGTAATAAATTTGTATAGCAAATATGCGTAGATGATTAATGGCATGTAACTTGCCCCATACACATGCTGATTTTTGGTATTATTTAGGAAAGAATTGACACGAAAACTAACATAATGGGAAAGTCACAAAGAAGTCGACCGCTAAAGCGCTGCAAAAATTGTCTTAAAGAAGATCCTGTGCTGCACCGGGTAAAGATACAGTATAAAGAACCATGGGCGTTTATGTGTAGTGAATGTCAAAAGAGCATAAAAAATCGGTCTACATACCAGTATGGCGGCACTTGGAAACAAGATAAACGTAACTAGCTATTTAACGCTCAGGCGATAACAAATGCAAAAGCCCGCTAGATGCGAGCTTTTGGGAGCTATTCAACAGATGACTAAGTAGCATGACTGAAAGCAGGGCTTACTGCCTCAACTAACCATGAACGGCAGCAAAACCGGGCTCTTTGTTGAAGGTGTAAAGGTTCTCAGTTTTCACTACATCAAAGCCTGCTTTATGCAAGCGGGTTTGCAACGCTAGAACTTCATTGAAGCTAAGCAGATTGTTAGACGACATAAAACGACAGCGCCAGTGATCGACACAGTACGTTTCGGGAAAACCTTCGGGCCATACCTTAACGCCACGATTAGTAATAAGCTTTAATATAAGCTCGGGGCTGCCATAACTGTTTAAATCATCTCCTAGTAGCTTTGGCTCACCTTCTTGCCACTGCAAGAAGATATCGATGCCGACTAATTCTTTTTTACATGGCTTTTTATGCCTTACCGCAGGCAATACAAGGGGTTTACTGTTGGCATAAGACGGCGCCGTTAAATACTTTGGAGATTGACCTAGCCTAGCAATAACTGCGTCTGCAAATTCAATCGTACCCATTCGTTTTTTACTAAGGTCTTGCCGATAAATGTCAGCGGTATGTAGGCCTTCTTCTAATGTAACTAGCCATGCATGATGTATTTTTTCTGCAACATCGTTCTGCCCAATATGCACCAGCATTTGAATAGCGCCGTGAAGTAACGCTGACGGGTTGGCAATATTACGCCCTGCTATGTCAGGGGCTGAGCCATGAATCGCTTCAAACATTGCGCATTGATCGCCAATGTTAGCAGAACCCGCCATGCCCACCGACCCCGCTATTTGCGCCGCTATGTCAGAGATAATATCGCCATACAAATTAGGCATTACTAGCACATCAAAATCTTCAGGCGTATCGGCCACTCTCGCCGCGCCTATGTCGACTATCATACTGTCGCTTTGTATGTCTGGGTATTGCGCGGCAATTTCTGTAAATATCTGATGAAACAAGCCATCGGTAAGCTTCATAATGTTATCTTTCACAAAGCAAGTGACGCGCTTTCTGTTTTGCTGCTTTGCATATTCAAACGCGTAACGCACAATACGTTCGCAACCCGGGCGAGTAATTAGCTTTAAACATTGAAACACTTCCTCGGTTTGACGATGCTCGATCCCCGCATACAAATCTTCCTCATTTTCTCTTACAATAACCAAATTCATATCAGGGTGTTTAGTTCTAACAAAAGGCGCGTAGGCAATACACGGGCGTACATTTGCATATAAGCCCAAAGCTTTGCGCATGCTCACATTTAAACTTTTGTAGCCACCGCCTTGAGGCGTAGTAATAGGTGATTTCAAAAATACTTTGGTTCTGCGCAACGATTCCCATGAGCTTGGTTCAATCCCGTTTGTTTGACCACCTAAATAGATTTTCTCGCCAATATCTATCGTTTCAGGGGCAATACTAGCGCCTGCAGCCTCAAGAATGTTTAGTGTTGCCTGCATAATTTCAGGGCCAATGCCGTCGCCGTAGGCCACGGTAATAGGAACAGGTTTATGGGTCATAATAACTCCGTATTTAGGTAATTCACCTAGTGAAAATCAAATGTTTAGATAAATAGCGCAATTCCATGAGACTGAACGCGTACTGTTAATCACATGTAAAGTGCTCAATGCGGGCATTGTAATGATTTTATATATTTGCGATAATCTATTTACACACTACATAACATCTATAAAAACAAATATAAATGAGCTGGACTCGCCGACTGCATACAAGACAAACCACCTTTCGCCAATTAGAAATATTCATGGCGGTAGCGGATCATGCCAGCGTAACGCTTGCCGCTAAGGCACTGCATTTGGCTCAGCCAACAGTATCCACACAAATTGCCAAGCTGGCCGAATCCCTAGAGTGTCAGTTATTTGAGCTGGTATCTAAAAAAATGTGTCTCACAGACACTGGACAAGAGGTACTTGATGCTGCGCGTAAATTATTTGCGGTAATGGACAACTTAGAGGCGCGCTTAGCTAAACGAGCAGGTTTGTCGCTGGGGCATCTGCGTATAAGCGTTGTTACCACCGCGAAATACTTAATTCCGCATTGGTTAGGTGAGTTTTGTGAACAATATCCGAATATTGAGCCTGAGTTTCAAATTGGTAACCGCGCTGAAATAATACAGCGCCTCAAGCAAAATTTAGACGATTTATACGTGTTTAGTAATCCGCCGCGGGAACTTGAAATTAAGGCTGAATTTTTAACACACAACCCACTGGTGGTGATCGCAAAGCAAGATCATGTACTCAAAGACAAGCATAATATTAAATGGCATGAACTCTATTATGAAAGGTTGCTTATGCGCGAAAACGGCTCGGGAACTCGATATGCCATTGAGGCGTTTTTCAAAAATAAGAATGTGAAAATGCAAAACCCCATTACCATCGCCAGCAATGAAGCCATAAAGGAATCGGTAATGGCCGGGTTGGGCATCGCCATAGTAAGCCGGCATGCTTTAAATCATATGGCGCCTGGCAACCTGATTGAACTAGCAGTTGAAGACTTCCCTATCCCCAACAGCTGGTATTGGGTGCTACCAAAAGGTAAAAATAGCTCTAGCGCAGCCAAAGCTTTTCAAGATCATGTAAATCAAAGACTTAGTGAACAGGTAAATCTTGTCGCGCCATAGAGTAAAAAACTACAGAGCCTGTATAGCCTCAACCTGCTCATGAATTTTCTTGAGCTGCATTTTAGCGTCCGCTAGTTTCGCTTTTTCCTTATCAATCACCGCCTCAGGGGCTTTGCTTACGAAGTTTTCATTACCCAATTTTCCTTGCGTGCGTTGTATATCGACTGCTAGCTTGTCGGCTGCTTTACTCAGTCTGGCTAATTCAGCGTCCTTGTCGATAAGACCGGCCATGGGGATCATAATTTCCATTTCTCCCACAAGGGCTGTGGCGGATGCTGGCGGAGTTGCACCTGGTGCTAGAATATCAATGGAGGCTAATTTAGCTAACAAAGTTAAATACTCAAAGCTTTGCTTTACGCGTACTTTGTCATTTTCGCTGGTGTTGTTTAGCAACACTGGCAGCTTTTTAGACGGCGCGATGTCCATTTCTCCGCGAATGTTTCTTATGCCCACCACAAATGCTTTGACCCATTCTATGTCTGCCTCGGCCTGCTTATTCTTGCGCGCTAGATCAACCTGCGGGAACACGTCTGACATAATGCTGTTGACCTCGGTGTTGTTAACCGAGAGCGGCTTGATTTTTTGCCAAATTTCATCTGTTATAAATGGCATTATAGGGTGTAACACCCGCATTAAATGTTCTAACACATTAATAAGCGTATGGCGCGTACCACGCTTTTCGGCTTCGCTAGTAGTGCTTGAGTTAAGTACCGATTTAGATAACTCTAAATACCAATCACAAAACTGATTCCATGTGAATTCATACAAGTGCTGCGAAGCAATATCAAAGCGATACTGCCCAATTGCGGTTTCGACGCTTTGCACGGTGTCTTGCAAGGACGACCAAATCCATTGGTCAAACACGCTCAACTTAAGCTCGCCACCGGTGTTGCCAGTATCAAAGTCTTCGGTATTCATCAGAACAAATCGCGTTGCATTCCAAATTTTATTGCAGAAGTTGCGATAGCCTTCTACTCTGCTCATATCAAAATTTATGTCGCGACTCGTAGACGCCATAGACGTGAAAGTAAAGCGCAGCGCGTCAGTGCCATAGGCATCTATACCGTTGGCAAACTGTTTGCGTGTGGCTTTTTCTATTTTTTTGGCGTCTTTGGGATTCATCAAGCCGCTGGTACGTTTCGCCACTAAAGACTCAAGCTCTATGCCGTCTATCAAATCAATAGGGTCAAGTACGTTGCCCTTTGATTTAGACATTTTATCACCGTTCTCATCGCGTATGAGGCCGGTTATATAGATTTCTTTAAAAGGTGCTTTGCCCGTGAACTTTTTGGTCATCATGACCATTCTGGCTACCCAAAAGAAAATAATATCAAAGCCCGTCACCAACACCGAGCTAGGCACAAACATATCCATCTCTGGTGTTTTATTTGGCCACCCCATCGTTGCAAAAGGCCATAAAGCTGAGGAAAACCACGTGTCAAGAACGTCTTCGTCTTGCCGTAAACTGACTGAGTCATCAAGCTTGTGCTTAACGCGCACATCTTGTTCATTTTTACCTACGTAAATTTTACCTTGCTCGTCAAACCAAGCTGGTATGCGGTGTCCCCACCACAGCTGACGCGAAATACACCAGTCTTGAATATTATTCATCCACTGGTAGTAGGTTTTATTCCAATTTTCAGGTACAAATTTAATTTCGCCCGACTCAACCGCTTCAATAGCGGGTTTAGCCAAGGACTCTACCGCCACATACCACTGATCGGTAAGGTAGGGTTCAATAATAACGCCAGAACGATCGCCCCGCGGCACCTTTAATTTATGCGGCTTAATGTCAACCAGCAAGTCTTGTTCAGTTAGGGCCTCTACTATTTTTGTGCGGGCATCGAAACGGTCCAAGCCTATGTACTGCGCTGGCGCTTGGTCGTTAATCTTAGCGTCGTCGGTTAAAATATTGATAATAGCCAAACCATGGCGTTTGCCCATATCGTAATCGTTGAAGTCGTGAGCGGGCGTAATTTTTACGCAGCCTGTGCCGAACTCGGGATCTACGTAGTCATCGGCAATAATTGGGATTTGCCTGCCGCTGATGGGCAAGGTAATCATTTTGCCAATTAAGGCCTGATAGCGCTCATCATCGGGGTGAACGGCCACGGCAGAATCACCTAGCATGGTTTCGGGACGGGTTGTGGCAACGACTATGCTAGTGCTGCCGTCGCTTAAGGGATAGCGCATATGCCACATGAAGCCGTCTTCTTCTTCGTTTATGACTTCTAAGTCAGACACAGCAGTCAAAAGGGCTGGGTCCCAGTTAACTAAGCGCTTACCACGATATATAAGGCCTTCATCAAATAAAGTAATAAAAACTTCTTGGACCGCCGCGGATAAGCTGTCATCCATGGTAAATACTTCGCGTGACCAGTCGGGGGAAGTGCCAAGCCTGCGCATTTGTTGGGTTATATTGCCGCCCGACTCTTCTTTCCAATCCCATACGCGTTCAATAAACTTTTCGCGGCCTAAATCGTGGCGAGTTTGACCATTTGCATTGAGTTGGCGTTCAACCACCATTTGGGTAGCTATGCCGGCGTGGTCGGTGCCAACCTGCCATAAGGTGTTGTCACCTTTCATTCTATGATAACGAGTAAGAGCATCCATAATAGTGTGCTGGAAAGCATGGCCCATATGTAAATTGCCAGTAACATTGGGAGGCGGCAATAAAATACAGTAAGGTTTGCCTTGGCCACTAGGGGTGAATAAACCTTGTGCTTCCCAATGCTGGTAACAGGCTTGCTCTATTTTATGCGGGTTAAATGTTTTTTCCATCAATGTACTCTTTAAATATGTTCAGTCGACAATAAAGCTTAAGACTAATAAGCTGTTTTGTATTGGCTAGCACGGCATTCTAAAATTTAGGCGCTCTTGTATTCAAGCTGGCAGCCAGCCTGCTTATATTTCTTATAGCGCTCGCGTGCCTTTGCTTTTTCATTTTCGTCAACGGGCACAAAATCAATAATGTGCTTAATGTTATTAATATTTTCTATGAACTGCTGCGATAAGTTAATGACTACCGCCGTATTTCTTAATTTAGACATACTCAAAAAAGCAGAGTGCCAAATAATTTCTACAGGCGTGCCCATATCGGGGCCTTCCCCATAAAGATTATGAGGAATAAACTTGTTAGCAGGAAACTGCCAGATGAGGTCGTCAAACGATTCGGCTTGAGCTTGACTAGCGCACAACACGGTGACTTTTTTACGGCTAACCACATACTCACTCAGTAAATCGGCAGCCATTGCCAATTCAGTCGCAAGTTCAGCGCTAACGGTCTCATTTTGGGCACTATTAACGCGCATATCGCTCTGAGTATGAGCGTTAACGGTTGCCTCGCTTATTGCATAAAAGGTTACTAAAGCCATGTATAGATGATTCGCTTTTATTATGTGGAATTTGCAGAGGCTACCGCCGCCTATTGCCTATTCGTCGGTAGCAATATTTGCTTTATTCATCAAAAATTGCGAAAGCATCGGCACTGGTCTGCCCGTTGCACCTTTATTTTCGCCGCTTAACCATGCAGTGCCTGCTATATCTAAGTGCGCCCACGTGTATTTACGGGTAAATCGCGCTAAGAAACAAGCGGCGGTGATCGCTCCAGCCGCTCTGCCGCCTAAATTCGTCATGTCAGCAAACGGGCTGTCAATCTGATCTTGGTACTCGTCCCAAAGCGGTAATCGCCATGCTCTGTCGCCGCTTTGCTCTGATGCATTCAAAATTTCATGCGCAAGCGGATTATGCTGAGTTAGTACAGCACTTGCATGTTTACCCAACGCGATCACACAGGCACCGGTTAAGGTCGCAATATCAATAACTAGTTCGGGATCAAAACGCTCTACATACGTTAGCGCATCGCACAATACAAGACGACCTTCGGCGTCCGTGTTGAGAATCTCAACGGTTTGCCCTGACATTGTGGTGAGTATATCACCTGGTCTATAGGCATTAGCATCAGGCATATTTTCGCACCCTGCTATCACACCAATAATGTTGATAGGTAGCTTAAGTTCGGCCACGGTATGCATCACGCCCAGTACAGATGATGCGCCGCACATGTCGTATTTCATTTCATCCATTGCTTCGCCGGGCTTTAAGGAAATACCGCCGCTGTCAAAAGTTAAGCCTTTACCCACCAGTACGTATGGCTTTTCACCTTTTGCACCGCCTTTGTGATGAATAACAGACATTATCGACTCGTTGTGCGAGCCGCGGCCAACCGCTAGATAGGTATGCATACCCAGCTTTTCCATCTCGGCTTCACCAATGGTGTCAAGCGACAATGACTCATAGTTTTTAACTAGCTCGGCAGATTGTTCGTTCAAGTATTTCGGATTACAAATATTGGGTGGCATGTTGCTAACGTCTTTAGCAACTTTAACACCTTTACTGACCGCAGTAGCATGCACCACAGCACGTTCTCCTAGGTGCAGATCTTTACGAGTAGACACATTGAATATCATTTTACGCAAAGGTCGACGAGGTTCGCCTTTTTTAGTTTTTAACTGCGAAAAACTATATACCGATTCGTTAGCTGCCTCAACTGCTTGGCGTACTTTCCAATAAGTGTCGCGTCCTTTCACGTGTAGCTCTGTTAAAAAGCTCACCGCTTCCATAGAACCCGTTTCATTTAGTGTTTTGATTGTTTTAGCTACTATTTGCTTATACTGACGTTCGTCTAGTTCACGCTCTTTGCCGCAGCCAACTAATAACACGCGTTCACTTAATACGTTTGGTACATGATGAAGCAGCAACATTTGACCGGCCTTGCCTTCTAAATCGCCGCGGCGTATGAGGTTGCTAATATACCCTTCGCTTATTTGATCGAGCTGCTCTGCTGCTGTGGTAAGCCTTCTTGGTTCAAATACGCCTACTACTACACACGCGCTTCTTTGCTTTTCTGGGCTGCCACTTTTTACGCCAAATTCCATATTATCCCCTTAGGATTATTATTGTTGTACCAGCAACATTTCTATACTGCATCTTATAACAAACCGTAGTGCCATTTTTATGCGAAATATAAATAGCGTGCTCACTCAAGAAAGTCTAATTTTTTGTTCTTGCTAAAAATGTTTGTGTTAAACTGGCTAAAAATAGTCGGTGTTACATACAAAACTACTATATAAACAAAGTTTACTTAAATAACACCAGATTTTCATCAAAAACCGCTATTTTAGTGAAAAAGACTTTTATCATCCATGTTAATTTTTCGATATTTACTACGTGAAACCTTCAAATCACAATTAGCTGTGTTTTTTATACTAATGTCGATTTTCATTACCTTACGCTTTGTGCGCATATTAGGGGACGCCACCGACGGTAACGTACCAGCTGACCTAGTCCTTGGCTTTATTACACTTTATAGCCCAGTACTGGCCTCTTTAGTACTACCTTTAAGCCTCTTCTTAGGCATTATGTTAGCGCATGGTCGTCTTTATGTAGACAGCGAAATGACGGTGTTGCGCGCCTGTGGCATAAGCGAATGGTACGTTGTGCGGGTTACATTATTCGCCGCTTTGTTAATCGCAATAGTCACTGCAATCGTTACCCTATATTTAACACCTTTGGCGTTAGAACAAGAGTACCAACTGCAAGAGGAAGCCGCCGCAAAGTCTGGCCTAGCAGCTATTATTCCCGGTAGGTTTCAAGAAACGGGTGAAGATAACGCTATTATTTTTGTGCACGACTTAGACAGCTCGAATCAGAGCTTACTCAAAGTCTTTGTAGCTCAGCCTGGGGAAAATGAAGACGACATTCATCTGATCTATTCACAAAGCGGTCGTATTGCGCAAGGCCCATTGGGCGGTCAACAACTTGTGCTAGAAAAAGGCATGCAGTATGAAGGAACTACAACGGCCAACGACTACCAAATTGTACAGTTTGACGAATACGCCGTAACGATTGAACAACCCAACACCCAAGAAGAAAGGCGCAAAATGGTGGCTATTCCCACCTTAGAACTCATACAAATTGAAACCATAGAAGCAAAAGCTGAACTTCAGTGGCGTTTAGCACTTCCTTTGTCGCTGCCGTTTTTAGTGCTAATTGCCGTGCCATTAAGCGCAGTCGATCCGCGCCAGGGCCGTTTTGGTAAAATGCTCCCCGCGCTGCTGCTATACTTAGGCTACTTCTTACTTTTACTCGCCAGCAGAAGGGTTATGGAAGACGGCAAATTACCGAGCTACATTGGCCTATGGTGGGTGCACGTAGTCATGTTAGTGGTGGGCACGGTGCTTATTGCTAGGGAGCGCAAAACAGGTGCGTTTATTCGCCAGCTATTTCTGGGCAAAAAGAAGGTAAGCTCATAATGTTTAAGCTCATCGATTTATATATTGCGCGCACACTTTTCAGTTCTATTGCAGTAACCCTTTCTGTACTTATTGGTTTAAGCGCATTAATCAAATTTGTTGAACAACTCCGTAGAGTCGGACAAGGCGACTATGACATGACGCTTGCAGGACTTTATGTGTTACTGAGTTTACCGCGTGAAATTGAATTATTCTTACCCATGGCCACGCTGCTTGGTGCATTAGTTGGCATGGGCTTGTTAGCGCAAAGCAGCGAACTGGTGGTTATGCAGGCGGCGGGCTTGTCGCGCACAAAAATCACGGTAAGCGCAATGAAATCTATCGTACTGATTATTATTGCGGTTATGGCACTAGGTGAGTTTGTAACGCCTGCCAGTGAGTCTAAAGCTAAACAGATAAGGACCCAAGCGCTTTCTGGAGGCAGCCTGCTGTCGTCAGACTCCCTAACGTGGGCAAAGGATGGCAACGACTTTGTCAGTATTGAGCAAGTGCTCGAACGTGATGCTCTGCGGGGCGTGAATATTTACCAATTCGATGATAATTTGCACTTAGTCAAAATAATCAGTGCAGGACAAGCTTCATACACACAAGAAAGCTGGCTGTTATCCGATGTTAAGCAAGTAACGTTTACACCCCAGCGTATTCAAAATAACCAAATGCAAAGCTTTCAGTGGAATAGCTCCATCACACCCGAAAAATTAGGCATAGTAGCCATTAAACCCGAGGCTTTGTCTATTGTTGGTTTAAATGAATATATAGATTATTTACAAAATAATGGACAAGATTCAGCACGCTACGAACTGGCGCTGTGGCGCAAAATACTCCAGCCTGTATCAGTAGCCGTTATGCTATTGCTGGCAATGTCATTTATATTTGGACCCTTGCGCTCAGTTACCATGGGCGCGCGAACCGGTATGGGCGTATTAGCGGGCTTCGGATTTTTTGTCAGCAACGAGATGTTTGGTCAAGTGGCGCTGGTGTTCCAAATTCAACCGGCAATAGGTGCGGTATTGCCTAGTTTACTGTTTGCCGCTGTGGCAGTATTTTTACTGCGAAGGTGACGCTTATTGGCTCTGATTTTGTTTTAGTTAACAACACTACCAATTTTTATGATCGTTCTGAGCGGTGGTCAACACAAGCATTTGTGTACCTGCCATCCTGTCTTGCAAAGACTGCTTAGACTTAAAATCAACAAGTACAAGCAACGTGCCTAAGCCACCTAAAGAAGTAATCAGTCTTATTATTAAGCGGCCGTAGCCTATAGATGTGCCTTCCTTTACGCTATAAATGCGCAAGCGCCAAGCGCGCATGCCCAATGTTTGCCCACCATTCTTCCAAAACCATAGGAAAAAGCCCGCAACCCACAAGCTTACCCAAACTTGAATGATTAATGAATAATAAAATGAGGACTGTATGAGTACACTTACGTGCTCATTACCTTGCTTAGACAGTAATCCTGTTTCAAACAGCACTGTCAAAATTGTAATAATAGCCAGCGCCGATAGCATGCCCACAGCAACGGCAATAAGCGTGTCGTAAATCATTGCAGCGAGGCGTCTAAAAAACCCGGCTCTTTGTAAATCAGGTGTGTCCATATAGGTAAATGCTAAATGATAATTGTTAACTAACCTTATATTATCATCCTTGTTACGACTTAGGATGAAATTATTACTAGGTGCACCATTTTTATGGTCATTGGTGTAAATAAGACTTGATACCATAAACGATATAGCTATACTCCCTACCTCCTCGATAGAGGTATACCAATACAAGAAAAACCCTCAATGCCAGAGTGGCGAAATTGGTAGACGCAGCGGATTCAAAATCCGCCGGTAGTAATACTGTGCCGGTTCAAGTCCGGCCTCTGGTACCATTGCTGTTGTTTTCAACGGTAAGACCCCTCAAGCCGTTCACATCGCATAACTCAGGATCAAAAAAATACCTAGCACTCCCTGCGAAACCACTGCGCAATGGCGAACGCTGGCATCCGTTATGGTGCAAGCCAGCATGACAGTTGCAGGCTGCAACGGTTGTTCTGAGCTTAATGCCGGCAACATATATACGCCATAATCTAAAGAACTTTGTTTTGCAAGTGATTCGGATTCCCTAGCCTTACATGATTTTGTTGACAATTTTATTTCAATCGAATTTCACATATACTGTGCACTCATACTAATTAAGACGAGGCTATGATGACACAAGATCATCGACATGAATCCATATTGACACTTCTAAAGCAAAGAGGCTCAGTGACAATTGAAGAATTAGTTGATTACTTCAAAGTTACTCCACAGACCGTCAGGCGTGACTTGTCTCATTTATCTGAACGTCAAAAATTAAGGCGCCATCACGGTGGTGCCGGGCCTATATCCAGTATAGAAAATACCTCTTATCAAACAAGGAAAATCATGGATCTTGAGGCAAAAGAAAAAATAGCGGGGCATGTTATTAAGATGATCCCAAACGGTTCTTCTTTGTTTATTAATATCGGAACAACCACCGAAACGATCGCTAGAGCCTTGCTCAATCATGAAAATTTGCAGGTTGTTACTAACAATTTGAATGTCGCTGCTATCTTGGGTGTCAAAAAAGACTTCTCAGTGTTAATCGCAGGAGGAGAAGTGCGTTCTCGTGACGGAGGCGTTATCGGTGAAGCCACTGAGGAATTTATTAATCAATTTCGGATGGATTTTGGAATTATTGGTATTAGTGGTATTGAAGATGATGGTTCTTTGTTGGACTTTGATTTTCGTGAAGTAAAAGTTGCTCAAGCAATTATTAAAAATTCTAGAAGAGTATTGCTCGCCGCTGACAATTCGAAATTTGGCCGCTATGCCATGGTACGCCTCGGCAATATCGATCAGGCACATGATGTGATAACTGACAGTATGCCACCAAAGAGCATTCAGACAATTCTAAACAACCATGATGTTAAACTGCATATCGTATAGATAACTGCAAACCATCTCGTTTTAATCAATTAGGTCACTTGCCAATTATTTTCTTTTTATGTTCGAAAATGTTTGCAAGTATTCGTTAATGAGTGTTATTTTACTAAATAGAACATGCGAAAACAATCTAAAACAAATCTTTAGCATTATTTGGTCCTTTTTTATGAGATTAAAAAGTATCAGCCACATCTTCTAATAGTCCAAGACCAGTAATCGACGAGGTTAGATATCTATGATTTTAAGAGAAACCAATATAAAAAAATTATCGGCCGAAGTATTTGATGTGCTGGTAATAGGCGCAGGCATAAATGGTGCCGTTTCTGCCGCCTCTTTATCTAGAAAAGGGGCAAGCGTAGCGATGATAGATAAAGGTGATTTTGCCGGCCATACCTCTTCTAATTCGTCCAATCTTGCATGGGGCGGTATTAAGTACCTTGAAAACCACGAATATTTTTTGGTTAACAAACTGTGCAAAAGCCGTAATCATTTAATGCGCAGCTACCCTTCTACGGTACAAGAAATTCGCTTCTTAACCACATTACAAAAAGGCTTTCGTTTTCCTGCATGGTTCGTATTCATGGGCACTTGTATGTATTGGATAATGGGCAGGTTTTTCACGCAAATGCCGATCCTTTTATCAGCAAAAAAAATAAGAGAGGCCGAACCAGCTATCAATATATCAAATGCGCAGGGAGGATTTGAATATTCGGATGCGTTTTTACATGATAATGACGCTCGTTTTGTTTTTAATTTTGTGCGCAGTTCGATGGACAATGGTGCTATTGTGACTAACTATGTTGGTGCACTCGGTAGCGAGAGGGTAGATGGTATTTGGCAGACACAAGCTATCGACGAGCAGTCGGGTAGAGTATTTACCATACAATCAAAGGCGATCATTAATGCCTGCGGACCTATGGTTGACAAGTATAATGATGAAATTAAGCAACAAACGGAACACAGCCATTTGTATTCGAAGGGCGTGCATCTAATTGTTGATAAGCTCACAAAAGTGGATAAAGTATTAGCTTTTTTTGCATCCGACGGTCGTTTATTTTTTGTTATCCCAATGGGACAGAAAACCTGCATAGGCACCACCGATGATCAAGTTGAAAACCCAATGACGTCGGTAACTGAAGAAGACCGAGACTTCATTCTTGATAACGTAAACGCACTGCTAGATTTGCCAAAGCCATTAACCCGCGATGATATTATTTCTGAGCGTTGGGGTGTGCGTCCATTAGCAGTGAAAGGCGCAGGTGGCACTGCTGACTGGGTTGCATTGTCTCGAAAGCATGCGGTAGATGTGAACAAAGAAGACAAGTACTTGAGTATTTTTGGTGGCAAGTTGACTGACTGTATAAATGTAGGCGAGGAAATTGCTGATTTGGTTGAAGATTTAGGTATTTCACTGCCGCATAAAGACGCGATTTGGTATGGTGAATCTTCGCTTGAGATTAAAAAGGAATTTGAGTATAGAGCAGGGTTGATTGGTCTAGACGATATGACGCCAAGCTATAGTTCCGAAAAGCTCACCGTAAGACTGTGGCGACGTTATGACATTCATGCACTACAAATATTAGACGAGATTCAGCGTGACCCAAGCCAAGCTGAACAATTAATGCGTAACGCAGAGTACTTGCGAGCTGAAGTGCACTATGCAGCAAGAAGAGAAATGATCACAAACCTTGAAGACTTTTTACGTCGTCGCTCTAAGATTGAAATGGTGCTAAGGAAAACTGAAATTATCAACACACAGGGGATTATCGAAGCATGCCAAATTTTATTTGGTGACCAAGCAGAACAGAAGCGTAAAGAGTATGTTGATAAAGTGCTGCAAGACTATCCTGATGCACCCGTGGCACAGCCAAGAGCTATATCATAGAATACTTAAGTAGGCGTTATCTGAAATACTTCATGCTCACCCCAAGGCAAACAATAAGCTATAGACGCCAACTAGTTGATATCCCATTCCTTTTCTACTTCCCAAACACATTTTTTTTGTAGCGCTTGGTCAGCTTAGCAAGCCTTATTCTATCTTGAATTAGACTAAACAATGCAGAAGCATTTTGTTTAGGCACTTTGGACCTGCCCAATCTTTGCAACTGACGTCTTACTAGTGCCATTGTGGCAAGTGCTGCAAGTGTTTTATTTTTCCAATCTACCTTGGGCGTAAACCCAAGCGCTTCGGCATTAGTTTTCCATATTTTGACTAAATCAGGTTTATACGCCATTGCACTGGCAATACCCACTAAATCAATGTGTTCGTTTCTTACTTGATTTGCAACAGCCAAACGTTTAATACCGCCCGTGGTCATTATTTTAAGTGTTGTCTGTAGCGCTATAGATTTAGCAAATTCCAGAAAATATGCTTCACGCGCTAGTGTACGATCATCCGCGCTACGCCCTTGCATTGCAGGCGCCTCGTAGCTTCCGCCCGATAACTCAACAAAGTCAACGTTCATTTTTTCTAGTTGCTGAACCACAAGTATTGCGTCGTTAATATCAAAACCACCGCGTTGAAAGTCGGCAGAATTAAGCTTTACAGAAATGGAAAAACGAGAAGACACTGCTTTTTTAACACTACACACTATTTCGATTAATAAGCGAGAGCGATTTACGATTTTGCCGCCCCATTTGTCTTGTCGTTTATTAACCAACGGGCTTAAAAATTGAGATAAAAGATAACCGTGAGCCGCATGAATTTGAACGCCATCAAAGCCTGCCTCTTCGGCTTTTTTAGCGGTGATGGCAAAGCGTGATATAACATCTTGAATGTCAGTCTCACTCATTGTTTCTGGCTGAGAAAACATAGAGGAGTGTTTACCTAATTCAAGCGGTGTGCTAGAAGGCGCTATTGTTTTACCCCCTAAGCTTCTGTAGGTCTGACGACCGGGATGGTTAATTTGCATGATTATTTTCACACCATGCTTTTTGCTTAATTTCGCCCATTCTGTAAATGGTGCTAGCTCACTAGTTGCATGTAAAGCAATGCCGCCGGGTCCTGTCATGGCGTGGGGGTCAACCATAACATTGCCGGTTATAATTGCGCCCATCTCGCCCTTAGCCCATGCAGTGTATAAATTAAAAATATCACTGCCAGGTTGCTGCACTTCGTTTGCCATATTTTCTTCCATGGCGGCTTTAATCAATCTATTGTGTAAAAATAAGCCAGATGTCAAAACGATAGGTTCAAATACATCCATTTAAAAACCTCTATGCCTGCAAACTAAGTGAGTAACCAGAATATTTACGCATATTAATGACTCTGTCTCCATCAAGTAAAAGGTACTGGCCTTTAATACCTAATAAGGTTGCTTCAAATATAGGTTCTTTATCTAAATTTATTGATTTAATTTTAACTGGGTAATGATTAACCGGATAATTGATTTCAACTGGCTTAGGCTCTAACGCTTGAACAGCTTGAAGGCCATACTTATCTTGAATTGCTTGCAAGGGCTTTTGGATGAGAATATGCACTTTTTCCTGCATCGTCACAAGATCTAAGGTGTCGGGCTGACCTTTTAGCATGGTACGCCAGTTAGTTTTATCACCTATGTGCTTAGCTATTTCTATTTCAACTAAACCGCTTAGTAAGCGCTCTTTTACTCTAAATATTGCCATCGCTTGAGAAGCCCCCTGATCTATCCATCTCGACGATACCCCCTTACTTACATGCCTCGTTATGCCTACTTTGATTTGACCTGTGTTGGCTAGATATACAAAGTGATCTTGCAGGCAGTTTTCCTCACCCCATTTAGGTTCTCGGCAGGTGCCTTGTTCATAGTGACATTTTTCTGGCTTTATAATACAGGAATCACATCGTGCTAGACGAGTCAGGCAAACATAACAGTATCCTTGACTAAAGCTCTTTTTAGTCTTCCTATTACAATGAATACAGTTAATTTCACCGCTGTATTGGACCGCAATTTGGTGACCAATTAGCGCGTTCATGTTTACCTGTAAATCACCCACAGGAAGTTGATATTGTGCATTGTTGTCACCATCTACCGAAACATGCATTTTGGCAATTTGGCCAGACCATTCATTGGGCATTTAGAAACCTATATTTTGTATTTACGGGTACTAGAAAAATTCTAGTAATATAGATTAGCTATCGCTTTTAGCACACCTATCTTTTGGAGATTATAGCATCTAATGGTTCTAAATTAATAAATCAAGAGCTCCTTGTAAGTATAAAACCTAAATAAAACGACATTGAATGCTAACGTGTTTTTTATCTAGTTTTAATATGAGCTTAGTCTCGCATGAACAACAGCTTTAGTTGAGAATATGAACGACTTGAGTATAATCCTCGGAAGGTTTACTTACTTAACAGAATAATATGAAAATTTGTGGCATAGAAATTAAAGGCACTGAAGCGGTAATTTGTTTACTCAGTTATCAAGATGGTTTGTTTACCATACCTGACTGCAGAGTGCGTAAAGTTGATTTTAGCAAAGAGAATAAAACCTCTGATATTCGCTACTTTCAAAGCACATTTGCAAAACTTACAGAAGACTACAAAATTAATAAAGTTATTATTAAAGAGAGACCGCTGAAGGGAAAATTTGCAGGTGGTGGTTTAGGCTTCAAAATGGAATCAGCAATTCAATTAATTTCATCACTGGACGTTGAATTAATGTCGGCTACTGCTTTAAAAGAATCGTTAAAACGTAATCCGGTAACTGTTTCTTTTGGTGAAACGGGGCTTAAGATTTTTCAGCAAAATGCTTTTGAGATTGCTTACGCTGCGCATATGAATGAGGTATATGGTAGTGGAGAATAGTACGTATTAAGTGCAGATTTTTAGTGACCGCTCTTGTCACTGAAAATACTGCGCGACCGTTGGTAGGCTTAACAGCGGGGACGGTGGGACATCCTTGATCCCTTTTTGCTTCTATAGCCTCATCAAATTTAAGCGTCGTGTTTTTGACCAAGGTTGATGTTGCTACATGGTAACTTTCTACATTATATCTTTCTCACAGGCACAAAAAAGCCCGTTACAACCAAGCAACGGGCTTTTTGTGTCTTTTTCAAGACGAATAGGAGTCTGGCGATGTGCTACTCTCACATGGGGAGACCCCACACTACCATCGCCGCTAATAC
>Ga0306872_100163_pt1 | contig 28988 bp, 26 predicted proteins | sample AntRauMeHopE1498_FD_190455 | JGI IMG/M metagenome (GOLD analysis project Ga0306872, IMG submission 190455) | Saline lake microbial communities from Rauer Islands, Antarctica - Metagenome Hop E1 #498 (v2) (version 2) | ecosystem: Environmental > Aquatic > Non-marine Saline and Alkaline > Saline ...
GTAAACTTATTAACTACATTCTATTTATGGCAACAGCTAAAAAATCATCACCCGAAAAGAAAGCCAAAGGCTATGACGCATCGTCTATTTCGGTCCTTGAAGGACTCGATCCAGTGCGCAAACGACCGGGGATGTACATCGGGACTACTGGTCCAACTGGGTTACATCACTTGATCTGGGAGGTGTTCGACAACTCGCGTGACGAGGCGATGGGTGGGTTTGCTGATCGGGTTGAGGTCACACTCCTACCCGACAACTACATCAAGGTCGTCGATAACGGCCGCGGAATCCCAGTTGATAAACACAAACAAAGTGGACTGTCAGCGCTCGAGACGATTTTGACGATTCTACACGCCGGTGGGAAATTTGGTGGTGAAGATTCTGGCTATAAAGTGTCCGGCGGGCTACACGGTGTGGGGGTGTCGGTCGTGAACGCGCTGTCGACGCACTTAGTCGCAGAAATCCACCGCGATGGTGGGTCGTTTATCCAGGAATACTCAATCGGGGTACCCAAAGCCAACCTCAAAAAAGTCGGCCCGAGCAAAGAAGTCGGTACGTCAATCACGTTCCAGGCTGATCCGAGCATCTTTCCTGAGATCAAGTTTGACTGGAAGTACATTGTGAATCACTTACGTCAGCAGGCGTACTTGGTGAAAGCCATGCGCATGACAGTGATCGATGCTCGAGAAATCGACGAAGTCACGGGAAAGAAATACGAGTGGAAAGGTAAACGGTACTTATCTGATGAGCACCTACCTGTCCCGCACCAGACGTTCTACTTTGAAGGTGGACTGCGGTCACTGGTGGCATTCAACAACTCATATCAGAAACCAGTCCACAAAAACATTTTCTACGTCGAGAAAAATGATGTATCACCTGAAGTGCTATCGGTTGAAGTTGCGCTGCAGTACGTCGATGACATTAGCCCGCGCATCACCGCGTTTGCGAACAACATCTACAACCCAGAGCACGGAACCCACATCACTGGGTTTAAAACCGCCCTAACTCGAACGCTAAATACCTACGCCAAGAAAGGGAACTTTTTTAGTGTCAAAGAAAAAGACGCTGGGTTCACCGGGGACGATGTGCTCGAAGGAATCACCGCCGTGGTGTCGGTCAAAATGCCAGAAATCCAGTTTGAGGGCCAAACCAAAGCCAAACTCGGATCAGTTGAAGCGCGCGGCGCGGTTGAGAGTGTGTTCTCGGAAGCGTTTGCTGCGTACCTTGAGGAAAACCCCGACGACGCCAAAGCGATGATCAACAAAGTTGTCCTCGCGGTCAAAGCCCGCAAGGCAGCCAAAGCCGCCAAGGATTCTGTGTTGCGCAAAGGTGCGCTCGAGGGTATGTCACTGCCAGGGAAACTAGCTGACTGTCAGAGCAAACGAGCAGAGGATTCGGAACTATTTATCGTAGAGGGAGACTCAGCGGGAGGGAGTGCCAAAATGGGTCGCGACCGTAAAACCCAGGCTATCTTGCCGCTGCGCGGCAAGATCCTCAACGTCGAGCGCGCCCGGATCGACAAAATGCTCGCCAGTGAGCAGATCAAAAACCTCGTGATAGCACTGGGGACCGCCATCGGGGACGTGTTTGATATCTCTAAACTGCGCTACCACAAAATCATCATTGCGACTGATGCGGACGTCGATGGTTCACACATCCGGACGCTGCTGCTGACCCTATTTTTCCGGTACTTCCGCCCTTTGATTGACGAAGGATACGTATACATCGCGATGCCACCACTGTATAAATTGAAAAAAGGCAAAGAAGTTAAATACGCGTATACTGAAGATGAAAAAGCCCAAATCATCACCGCTTGGGGCGGGGAGGTGGTCGACGTAGACGCTGACGTAGAACCAGAAGACGGGGAAGAATCAGAAGACACTAGTGCAGCCAAAAAAGGCGTAAAAATTGACCAGCAACGATACAAGGGGCTGGGAGAAATGAACGCGGATGAGCTGGGTGAAACCACGATGAACATCAACAACCGGATCTTGAAACAAGTCACTATCGAAGACGGGATGGCTGCTGACAAGGTATTTGATATTCTGATGGGGACGGACGTACCTTCTAGGAAGAGTTTCATTCAAAATAATGCTAGGACCGCCAATCTAGACATCTAACCTGAGCCAGTGTTAGCGACCCAGCTACTTTGTTGTCTGGCGGAGCAAAACCGTTCACCGTACTGTTTGTACGACTCACGATTTCACCCCTGGACGCCGCGTATCTGAATCACTACCCCGGGTTCAGAGATGATGTGCACCGTGGTAGATAGCCAAAACCGCCACGACTAGTCGTGGCGGTTTTGGGTTGTGCTAGTCGGTGTTAACGAGCAAACGATACTCGTTGTGAGAATGAGTCATTACCACTGTTGCGGTCGGATGATTCATCTACTTTGACCACAAACGTGTGTGGGTTGTCACCGCCAGCGGGGAAACCGATGGTAAGCACTGCCCGTTCGTTTGGTTTGAGGGCCACCTGGGTTGGGGAATTGTACGTACCACCGTTGGGCAATTCCATAGAAAATGTCCAAGTGTTTGATGTTTTGGTACCAAAATTCTTGACGGAGAACTGGATAGCGCCAGCATTGTCGACACTGACTGGTCCAGGCACAAACCGGCTGCCGATGATATCACCCACTGCGATGTAGGCAGTTGCCAGGTCAGTGAACCCGTTGGGGTTCGATGTCGGGATGGCGTAGACGAATTCCTGCTCAAACACTGGAGTAACCGGAGCCGGTGCTGCTGGAGTGACTGTAACTGGGGTTTCGACTACTTCAACCACCACCACCTCTTCGGTGACTGGGTTTGCGACAAAACCATCAATACTCTCGTTGACGATAGTCACCACATCTGACCCCATTGCTTGTGGTTTTGTGTCGTTGGTAGCTAGGAACCCAACTCGAAACGCCACATCGGTAAAGCGGCTTTTTTCAGATTCGATAGCGATAGTCAAATCAGCAACGTCTCCGACGTTATAGTTAGTATCACAGGCCAGCTGTCGTTCAGTCGTACCATCTATTTGGTTTATCGCTACACCGTCGAGACAATCGTAGGTAAATACGTATGAACCACGGGCGTTTTTCTGGTCCCAGTTAATTGTAATTGCTTCACCACTGTTAGCGAGTGAGGTGTTGCTGGTTACGATGATTGGTTGTAGGTTCGCATCTTCGACCATGGTTTCAGACGCTTGGTTCACCCCTTCGGCTAAAGAGGCGAGGGAAGAAAATGCCCCAGGGAATAATTGAACTAGTTGAACCGATAGGTATGCGAGTAATAGGACGATGCCGACAAATCCAGCAATGGCCAAGCTATTCAAAATTGAACTCTTTTTTTGTGGTGATACGTTATTTGTTTCCATAATGCTTCTATCATAGCACGAATCACATGAATGTCAACAGACACCGCATCGAACCACCCTGTCATACTGTCTGGCCTGAGTGATTCGCTGTTGACAATTGTACCAAACAGTGCTACTGTGTCACAACTTATGCAATTATCTGACATCGTTTCTAACGTCTGGGCCAACCGATTGAACTTTTTTGGAGCCTTCTTCCTGATATTTACCATGCTGTACGGGGTACTGTTTGTGATTGATTTCCTGCCTGAGGCGCCAACCGGAGCGTCAGCGACGGAAGAGATAACAGCGGTCGCGGAAGCGGTTGTAGTCGCGCCGGTAGTTATTGAGACTCCTGCTGAGCCAGCGGTAGCCGACATTATCGCACCCGACCAACCAATCAGTATGTACATCGAGCGCCTCGACAAAACCATCGACGTGCTCAACCCAGTGTCGCGCACTATCGCCGACCTCGACTACGCGCTACTCTCTGGGGTTGTACGTCACCCCGACTCCGCTACTCCTAACATTGACGGGACGGTGTTGATTCTTGGTCACTCCAGCTACCTGCCAAACGTTCTCAATCGCAACTTCCAAGCCTTCAACGGGATCGAGAACCTCGAGTGGGGAGATACCATCACCCTAACCTCGAACGACGCCATCTATACCTACCGCGTCGAGCGTGTGTACGAGGCGCGAGCGAGTGAAGTCACGGTTCCTATCAAGGGTGACAGCAAACTATTGACCCTGGCAACCTGCGATAGTTTTGGTAGTACTGATGATCGACACATCGTCGAGGCCAAGCAAATCAGCGTAGAAAGGCTGTAAAGTAAGGCTATATTGCAAATCATAGCAGAATTCAAAAGAAAGCACTTGACAAGAGTGTTTTCTTTTGCTATGATGTTGGCAGCTAGGGTCGAAAAAAGTCTCGACCTACCCAGCTTGGTCTTTCGCGGATAGTCCGCTAAGATCCTTCACAATTTACAATCAACTTTCCTGAGGAGGAAACCTGATGAACATGCTCTTGAAAGCACTGCTGATGACCACCGTCCTAGCAACCTCGGCCTGTGTATCGACACCCCAAATCATGCACCATTCCGGTGGAGGCGGAGGTGGAGGCGGCAACAACGCTGGAAGTGGGCAAGCCGCCTCTCCCGCAGGAGAATCTCTGCCTGAGTCGCAGGCAAGCGCCGGCGCGTCAAGGCCTGGGGAAACCCAATCCGGCACAACCGGCACAACCGACACCGGTGCCAACACCGGCATCGGCGCAATCAGCGGATAAGGAGACGGCTATGAAATATTTTCTTTTCATCTTTGGTGTACTGATGCTTTTCGGACTTGGCGTACCTGGTCAGGCAAATGCCTGTTCAGCGACTAATCCGAGCGCCTGCACCACTCTACAGTGGCAGGCGACTAGGGCGCCGTACACCGGTGCAACATCGCCCCAGCAGGTGGACAGCTGTGTCCGACTGCTTGCTTCCAGCGAGTACGCCAATCTGACGGAAGTCGTGCTGGTGGCTGGAACTGATGCGGTTAACGGCCGGGTGATTACCTCACTCGGCCGGGGAAACGGTCATTCGTTTCGTCTTTCCAACCAACCGGAGGGAACCGCAGACGTATATGTCCGAGAGTTTTGCTTTGAGGGTCACCTCATCGCTGGGCTCGACGCCATTACGTTTTGCAACGGCATGAATCGTGGCGATGGCAATCATCACACGTTGTCATTGCACGACGAAACGGCCCCGTATCTGCGCAATCTGCAAAGAACAGGCCATGTTGGCGATTTCCTCTCGCTCTTGGGCGTGGTCCGGACCTACAACGGTCCAGTGCCCTCCTTCTTCACCTCTGGACTTTACGACCAACTCTATGGTCGCCAAGGGGAATGGGTGGGAAGTTGATCTGTGAAAATGGGAATGGTGAGCTTAGGCTTTCCATTCCCACCTTTAATATTCTTATGTGCTTGGTGTAGGTAAGAATATTGAGAGGTATTACAAACATTACTATTACATTATGAAAAAAACACTTTTACTTTTACTTTTTATTTTCACAGTATTCAATGCTGGAGCAATAATTACAGATAACAACACTGCTTTTGCCGTCGCACCAGGTGCCGGGGATGGTGGCTGTTGTGGCGGAGGCGGCAACGACGATGGTGGTGGAGGAGGAGGTGGTGATAATGGCGGCGGTGGCGATGATACTCCACCCCCACCGCCTCCACCGCCAGTAACACCAGTCTGTGATTTATCAATCAACCTAACAGAGGTAAATAATATTGGTGACGCTTACCGGATTGAATGGAATGGTGGGCCCTCTTCTGCTGTGTTTTTCATCAATGGAACACAAGTAGCGGATTCTGGACACGCCAACTTTACCTTCACTGGACCCAACTACGATCGTTTCAAAATGGTTGGTAATAACGGAGGGGTTACATGTGAAGACGAGGTACGTATTAACAAAATTGTCGCAGTTGCACCAACTTGTGACTCATTCACAGCCACACCTGGAACACTTCCATCAACCGGAGGAACAGTCACGCTCGACTGGGCTACAACTAATGCCACTAATGCCAGTATTGATGGTCAGTCTGTGGCTGGAAACGGTACTTTAGGTGTTGCTGTAACTAGTAATCGAACATTTACACTGAACCTTTCAAACAGTATAGGCGCAACTAGTTGTACTGCCGCTGTTATACTTGCAAACTCACCTACACCAACCTGTGACCTCTTTACTGCTACACCGTCAACCATCACTCTTGGTGCGATGACCACACTAGCTTGGGAGACGACCAATGCGACGCAAGTATTCCTTAACAACGGATTTGGTCAGCTGGCTACCGTCGACGGAACAACGACAGCGCAGCCACTGACGAACACTATCTACGTCCTGACTGTCATTGGTGTCAATAACCAGCAAGTAACTTGCGAAGCGCCAGTAACTGTAACGCCAGTGGTGACCCCAACTGCACCAGCTATCGATATCATCAAGCGTGACGCCATCGACAAAAACGACACTCAGACCGTAGCGGTTGGAGGAACTGCTCAGTTTGAAATCGTAGTGAAGAACACTGGAAACGAAAATCTTGTCAACGTCGTAGTGACTGACCCGCTTGAGCCAGCGTGTAACCGAACTATCGGTGCGCTCGCTATCGGTGCTTCAGAGACTTACACCTGTAACTCAACCAACGTCCAAGCGGCCTTTACCAACATTGCTAACGTCACTGGTACATCAGCCGTCGATGCAGAAGTCGTGACTGATACTGACCCAACAAACGTCTTGATCACCAGTACTCCCGTGTTCACGTGTGCGAACAATGTGACGTTCAACGCGTCTGATACATCTATCACTCGTGGACAAAGTACAACTTTGAACTGGAGTACGACTAACGTTGACTCACTGACTATCACTGGCCTCAACACCACTGCGCTGTCAGGTAACCAAACTGTTGCACCATCAAGTGATACTACCTACACCCTGAACGCAACTCAAAGTGGTACAACTATCGCGTGTCCACTCAGTATCAACGTATCAACCGGTGGTGGAGGAGGCGGTGGCGGTGGTGGAAGTTCCACTCCACGTTGTGAGCTAGAAATCTCTGACAAAAACATCACCCTGGGAGAAGAAATCACCGTTAAGTGGGAGACGAGTAACGCAACTGAAGTCACCCTCAAGGACGACCGTGGTCGAGTGCTGTTTACCACTGGCGAGTTCCTCAACCGAGACAAGCAGCAGTACTTCGACCACTCAATCAAATTTAAACCAACTCGAAACACTACCTACACCCTAGTAGCAGAACGAGGTTCACGTGACCGAGAATGTGAGGTTAGTGTCAAGCTAGACGATACCATCGTCCTACTGCAAGTTCGTGACCAATCGCCGCTCGTGTCAGGTATCTCACTAACGCAAGTGCCATACACTGGATTTGAAGCGGGGCCAGTCATGACCATTATGTTCTACATGCTGCTCGTGACCTGGGCTCTCTACATCACGTACGTACTCGTGATCCCCAAGACTCAACTCGCAGTCGTAACGTCAAACAATCCTGCAACGCGGTCAAATGTTGACCTAATGGCAGCTGCTGAACAAGTGCGACCAGATGTGTTCGCTGCGATGGCGGCGCCAACGATGGCGACTGTCCCAGCCAACCTACCAGTCGCAATGCCAGTAGTGGCCGAAGTAGTCGACACCAACACTATCGAAAACCAAGCGCACGCTTTGCATGCCTTGATTTCAAGTGACGCGGTGCGGACCATCGCTGGTATGGTAAACGAGGAGAACCAAAGTGACGTTGTAGCTAAAATTGTCGCGGACGCCAAAGGAGCGTTTCCACTAGAAGACGGTTGGGTGGTCATCAACCAATCACGGCTAATGGAAGTCACCGACGCTACTACTCCAGTTGCGCTGTCAGCTGCACCAACTGGTGCGGGATCACTAGCAGAGGCTATCGTAACGGGCAACATCGTAGCGGCGTACGAAATGATCGGGACCCGACCAATGGTTGCTCTAGCAGATGCTGCGGCCGACCTAGATGCACTCTATCGCATCCGAAAAGGCGCAGACGCACAGGTGTCTGACCTACTCGAAACTGAAACCATTAACCTAGCAGACGAGCAAATCGCCGACATGATTGCCGCGCTCACTGGTGCCCTCGACGGCACGTATTCCGACGAAGCAGCAGCGGTTAAAATGGCTATCATGAAAGCCGTTAAGGTAGCCGCGTAGTAGACGCGCGCAACCCAACCACAAACCGGTCGGCGCTCATATGAGCGCCGACCGGTTTGTTTGTACTTGATGTGCTACCTCTCCACTCTCTTATACGCTCGCTTCGGACTGTAATTTCACCAGTAGGTCAGTCACACTCATCGCGACCGACTCGCCCGTGTCGCGCGACTCGACCGTCACGGTGTTGTTGGCAATATCGGTGTCACCGATAATCAGGAAGTAGGGAAGTCGATCCTTTTTCGCGTTGCGGACTTTTTTCCCCATCGAGTCATTGTCAGTATCGATGGTTGCTCTAAAGCCAGCCGTTTTAAGTTGGTCATACACATGTAGCGCGTATTGATTGTGTACTTCAGCCACGGGGATAACGGCGATTTGCTCGGGCGAAAGCCAGAGCGGAAAATTACCCGCAAAATGCTCAATCATAATCGCCATAAACCGCTCAAGTGAACCCGCGATTGCCCGGTGAATCATAACCGGCATTTGTTTGTTGCCTTCGTGGTCGACATACTCCAATCCAAATCGTTCGGGCATGACAAAGTCGAGCTGAGCCGTGGCGAGCTGTCGCTCACGCCCAATCGCGTCGAAGAACATAAAATCCAGCTTAGGTCCATAAAACGCCGCTTCGCCTTCGACTCGTTTGTACGGTAGCTCCAGCCGCTTAGCCACGTCTTCGAGCATCGTCTCGGCCTTCGTCCAGTTGTCTTTGTCTCCTAGGTACTTGTCCGGATCATGAGGGTCGCTCACTGAGAGGGATACCCAAAATTTTCCCTCCTCGTACATCCCTAAGGTCTGGTAGAACTCCTTGATCACGAGCACAATGGCTTCAACCTCTTGATCAATCTGATCAAAAGTACAAAACGCGTGGCCGTCGTCTTGGGTGATACTGCGCACACGCCCCAGGCCGATGAGTTCACCCGCCTGCTCGTCACGATACACCATAGTGGTCTCAGCGTAGCGGATGGGCAGTTCTTTATAGGTACGCGGCTTGCTCGCAAAAATCTGGGTGTGGTGCGGGCAGTTCATTGGCTTCATGACAAACTCCGCGTCTGAGAGACCTTTGACTTTAAACAGCTGGTCGCCAAATTTTTCCCAGTGGCCTGACTTTTTATACAGGTCACTTTTGGTGATGTGGGGAATAGTGACTTTTTGGTAGCCGTACTTTGACTGGATTTGCATGATTTTATCGACGATTAAGTCTCGCATCATTGTGCCTTTGGGGGTAAATAGCGGTAGCCCCGCTCCGACCAGTTCAGAGAACGTAAAGAGATCAAGCTCCTTACCGATTTTGCGATGGTCGCGTTTTTTGGCTTCGGTTAGTTGGGTTTCGTAGGCAACCAGATCTTCCTTGGTATCAAACGCTAGTCCGTAAATCCGCGTCAACATCGGGTTTTTCTCATCACCTCGCCAGTACGCCCCAGCAATTTTGTCGAGTTTGAACGCGTCCATTGCCAGGTCAGCCTTAGGGTTGTCTACGTGTCCGCCACGACACAGGTCGGTAAACTCACCACACGTGTACAGCGTAATCGCTTCTCCCTTCGCTTCGATTTCATCAATCAATTCTAATTTGAACTGGTTACCAGCAAATCGTTCCCGCGCTACGGCAGCTGTCACTTCCTCGTTGGTGAACTCTGTCCATGTATTCACCAACTTCTTCATCCCTTTCTGGATAGATTTCAAATCTTCTTCGCCGGGAGATTCTCCCGTAGAAAAATCTATATCATAGTAAAACCCGTTATCAATCGCTGGACCAAGGGTCAGTTTGGCGTGTGGATATTGTTCAACTACCGCTGCCGCGAGCAGGTGAGCGAGGGTGTGTCGTTTGTGTTCAAGTTGTTGTCCCATAATGTGTACGTAAGTTATTAAAAAATCGCCCAAGTGAATACGTGAAAAATCACCTACTCACTCGGACGATCTTGCTCGCGGTTCCACCGAGTTTCCGCGTTGGTATGCCAAGCAGCCCTTCATTCAACAGATTAGATGTTAGTCCACATCACAGCGAAGGGTTATCCTTAGCTGTGATGTGTTGGCGGTTGGTAAGCGCCACAATCTCTGTGTATGTATCGTACAGCGCACACTCTAATTTGGCAAACAAAAACCGCGCCGTAGATACGGCGCGGATTCGAACATTTACATCATACTAAGTTCGACCCAGCCACAGAAAGCTCGGAAGTCGAATCTCTTTGATCCAGCAGAAATACCTTTTGTAAAACATAGCTCGATTTGACCTGTACCTAAATCAAAACTTGATCTGATAAAGTCATGTTTGAGAACGGTTAAAGCCATCGCTTCAATTTTATTTCGATGAAACTGAAGTTTTGTAACCTCCGAGTTTGTCGGTTTTCGAATATTTCCGTTTGCTTCTTGAATTCCAACGTGGTACCAAACTGCACCGGAACCTTTTGGATGGCAGAAAAAATAAAGACCAAGTCGCATATCGTCCTCCTGTAGGTTGCGTACTTACAATTGAGAATACGCGTTTTTTTTTGCAAACGCAAGCAGCGTATTAAGCCTTGACCTGTACAAGTCCCAAAAATCTCGTATACTATAATCATTATGACTACAGCCCAAGCATTGCGAAAAATAGACAAACTCGAGCGAGAACTCGCGGCTGTTAAGGCGGAATTCCTGGCTGATATTCTGTATGATGATGAGTTGTCAGATGAGTTTCAAAAAAAGCTTGAACGAATTGCTACAGAGCCGGCCGTGGCGACGTACGCTGGTCCTGGCAGTTTAGAGAAATTGATTGCTGAGCATGCAAGTTAGGCTGGCAAAAGAATTTCTAAAAAGCGTCAAGCGGCTACCGATATCGGTGCGCAGTAAAACTGAGGCGCAGATTATTTTGTTGAGCATTGACTAAGAGCATCCTTATTTACATACGAAAAAGTTGCAAGGTAAGCCATCTCGTCATTCGTGTCGGGTAGGGAGAGAATATCGCATTTTGTTTGAAATACACGACACGTATATCTACTGTCTCTATGTTGCTCACCGCAAAGATATCTACAAGAAGCTACGTTAATTGATACTGGTTGCTGCTGGATGTCCATCCAACAGTTTTATTTTGTCGACCAGAACACTTGGCTCGTCGTTGCGGATATTGAGTTTGCCTTTGATGGCGACACAGGTACCAGGGACTAGTAGGTCGCGGTACGTCTCAAAGCACTCGGGGAACGTCACTAGTTCCATTGATTCGTCTTTGGAGACCAGCTGCACAAAAGCCATTTTGTCGCCTTTTTTGGTGATCAGCTCGCGGACGGTTTCAATCATACCGGCGGTCACCACGGGGACACCTTGGCGACCATCGCTCTTGACGATTGCTAGTGGGGTACGTTTTTTAACTTCTTCTACAAACTGATCGAGGGGGTGACCTGATACGTAGATACCAAGTAGATCTTTTTCCCAGATTAATTTCTGTTCCTGGGTGATTTTCTCAGTTGGGTACAGCGTTAATCCTCCGACTTCCTCAATGCCGCCAAACAACGAATCCTGGTTGGCGGCTTTGCCGGCCACTTGTTCGCGGTTGTATGACAATAGAACTTCAAGGTTGCCATACAGATGACTGCGTCGCTCGAACCGGTCAAACGCGCCGGTGCAGATCAGCGCTTCAAGGGATTTTTTGTTTAGCCCGCGATCATGGATCCGAGTGAGGAAATCTTGCATTGATTCAAACCCGCCGTTTGATTTGCGTTCATCAATGATGATCTCCGCAATCCCAGCGCCAAAGTTTTTGATAGTGGTTAATCCAAATCGGATAGTCTGCGTACCAGGCACGACCGAGAAATCAGCAAATGACTCGTTGATATCAGGTGGCAAAACGTCAATCCCCATACGCTCGCACTCATGAATGGTGGCGTAGATGCGCTCGGTGTCTCCACTATCAGCGGTTAATACCGCTGACATGTATTCAACTGGGTAGTTTGCTTTCATGTACGCGGTCTGGTAGGCGACGCGGCCGTATGATGCAGCGTGGGCTTTGTTAAACCCGTAGGCAGCAAACGGCTCGATCAGCGCCCAGAGCTGTTCGGCTTTTTGCGCGGTCATACCGTTGTCGATTAATCCTTGGAACAGCTTGTCTTTCTCGGCGGCCATAACTTCGGGAATTTTCTTCCCCATCGCTTTGCGGAGCTTGTCGGCCTCGAGCCAGCTGTACCCAGCGAGTTTGATCGAGGTCATCATGACATCATCCTGGTAGGTAATCACGCCGTACGACCGGTCAAGAATGTCTTCGAGCCGTGGGTCGAGAAATGTCACCAAGCTGGGGTTGTGTTTCCGCTCGATGTACTGCGGAATCATTTCCATGGGGCCGGGGCGGTAGAGCGCCACCATCGCGTTTATGTCGTGGATGGTTGAGGGTTTGAGCTGCTTGAGGAACGACGTCATCCCCGTTCCATTGAGCTGGAACAGACCCATCGTCTCGCCGCGGGCGAGCATTTCAAACGTGAGGGTGTCGTCAAGCGGAATGTTTTCGATGTCGACGTCCACATTGCGGATTTTCTTCACGCGCTTGACCGCATCGGCCAAGATAGCCAGGTTTTTGATCCCCAGGAAGTCGAATTTAAGCAGACCAACGCCGTCTTCACCCACGCTGTGCATCTCGTACTGGGTGACCCATTTGCCAGTTTTAGAGTCGGGTTGGATGGGGACGTATTGATTGAGCGGGACGGGCGAAATAACCACCCCAGCGGCGTGCACGCCGATGTGTCTGACGCGTCCTTCGATTTGTTTGGCGAGGTCGATGACCTCGCGACTCTCGGCGTCTTTTTTATACAGCTCCGCCAGCTCTTTTTCCTCAACGAGCGCCCGGTCGATAGTCATCGGGAACCCTTGGGCCCCCAGCGGGATTAGTTTTGAGATTCGGTCGCCTACGCTATAGCTATGTCCAAGGGCGCGCGCCACATCGCGGACTGCCGCTTTGGCGGCCATAGTTCCAAACGTTCCAATCTGTGCGACTTTGTCCTCACCGTATTTTTGCTTGGCGTATTCGATGATCTCGTCCCGCCGGTTGTCGGCAAAATCCATATCGATATCCGGCGCTGACGGTCGCTCGGGGTTGAGAAATCGTTCAAAGGGGAGTTTGTACTCGAGCGGGTCTACGTTGGTGATCCCGAGTACATAGGTCGTGAGTGACCCAGCGACCGACCCACGAATAGTGGTGAGGATCCCACGCGCGCGGGCTTCCCGCAGCAAGTCACCTACCACCAAGAAATACTTGGCGTAGCCTTTCATTTTGATGACCTCGAGCTCGTAGTCGAGGCGAGTCTTCACCTCGGCGTCAGCAATGTCCATGCCACGCCAGGTCACCCCTTCGTACGCCGTGATCTGCAGTTCGTCATCCGGCTCCCGACCACTCTCGATGATGTAGTCGGGGAACACCCAGGCGTCTTGCCCGAGGGTGATTTCGACATTACACTGCTCAGCGATTTTGACCGTATTGGCGAGTGCCTCGGGGGTATCTGCAAACCACTCTTTCATCTGGGCTTGGGTGGTAAAGGCAAAATTCTCCGCGCCGTCGTGATTAGACGCGGTATCAACCACGCCACCACTTTGGATTTTGATCATGGTCTCGCGCGCCAGGTGGTCTTCTGGCTTCATATAATAGATATCGTGCGCGGCTACTAGCGGCGTGTTGGTTGCCTTGGCTAGCGCTTTGATCTGGTCCTGGTTCTCGCTATGGCCAAATATCTCGGGGTGGTGGGTGATCTCGAGGTAGCAGTCATCGCCAAACGTGCGTTTGTACCAGTCGAGCCTCTCGGCTGCCCGCTCTGGTAGCGAATCTTTGAGCGCCTGGGCAACTTCACCCGCAAACGACGGGATGATACAAATCAGGTCTGCTTTATTTTGCTCGAGTAGCTCGTCATCAATCCGGCCTTTGTAGTAGAACCCTTCGGTGTTGGATTTGGTGACCAACTCAATCAGGTTCTGATACCCCTTAAATGTTTTCGCGAGCAGCACTAGCCTTGACCTCGGTCGGTCAGTTGGGTTTTCTTTATCAAACCGCGTGCGCGGTGCGAGGTACGCATCGAGGCCAATGATAGGTTTGATTCCGCTGTACCCACATTGCTGATAGAAATCAATCACCCCGTACATCGCCCCCGCATCAGTAATAGCCATCGCCGCTTGACCGTCAGCCACCACGGCCGCCACCAATTCTTTGGGTGTTGGTACCGCCTGCAACAGGGAATACATCGAGTGCGTGTGCAGGTGCACAAACTCAGTTGGTAGGGGAGAAGACTTGGGCGTTTCTGACATATTGGGTAGTATAGCAAAATGAAATACATCGTGGGTGTGGATGAAGCGGGTCGCGGGCCACTCGCTGGGCCGGTGACGGTTGGACTGGTCAAAATCCCAGCTGATTTTGATTGGGCACTCGTGCCTGGGGTGCGGGATTCTAAGAAAATCAGCGAGAAGAAGCGGGAGGTTATTTATAAACTAGTGCTGGAGTTGTACGTGGCAAAGAAGCTGTCGTACGTGGTTAAGTCTGTCTCAGCCGCATCGATTGATAGTAAAGGCATCGCGCCGGCGATACGGCGGGCGATTGCAGCGGGGATTAGTGATCTAGAGTGTGACCCAGCTGATACGTTTATCAAACTCGACGGGTCGCTGCGCGCACCAGTAGAGTTTACCCAAGAAACCATCATCAAAGGCGACGACAAGGAGCAGGTGATTGGCCTCGCGTCAATCATGGCCAAAGTCACCCGCGATCGATACATGGTGCAACAAGACGCTCAGTACCCCAAATACGGCTTTGCCGCTCACAAAGGCTACGGCACCAAGTCACACATGGCCGCGATAGCAAGCCACGGCTTCACACCTATCCACCGCCGCAGCTATTGCAAAAACATTAAATTAAAATAATGAGCGTAGCGACTATATTTAATTTAGTTCTCAATTCTGGCTTTAAGCCCAGACAGAATTGCTAGAACGCTCCCAGGCTTATCCATAGTTGCTATGGTAATTATTCCTGATTGTTGTATAGTAAAGTTTCCTGAGAAGTTCTTGCGCCACATTTTCTTGCAAAAAGCAGTATATTGAAATACAGGAAAAAGGTAAAAGAATGCCACAGGGACAGAAAGTAGTGAGAGATTTGTGTCAGGGATGTCCTGACAACATGGGAAGCGATAAGGACGAGGTCCCATGTGCGTGCATTAACCAGCTGGTAAAACGAGTTCTTCTTGAGCTCGACAGAGCCGAGGGTAAAAACCGCAACAGATGTCCACAACGCAAAGTGGCTGCCAAGAGAGCAGCTTAAGTCCGTTGTTCGAACACGGACTTAAAGGGCCAGCCAACCAGCTGGCCCTTTTTCCTTGCCTTTTTTATGTAATTTGTTATAGTTCTGGCCACTAATACAAACATCTATGGTAATCCGAATGCGACACACGCGGGCTCACACCGCAAACCGACGATCTCATCACGCGCTTGAAGCGCCGACGTTAGCGACCTGCGCTAACTGTGGATCACATCACCGACCACATCACATGTGTCAGGCTTGTGGATTCTACAAAGGCCGCCTGGTGATTGATATGCAAGCCAAAACCGAAGCCCGAACGGCCCGGATAACTGCTAAAAAAGAAGCTATCAAAGGACAGCAAGCCACTGAGGAAGTAGAAAACGCCGCCGACGCGGCGCCAGGAACCGGTTCAGAAGTAACGCCAGACCAAGTCCCCGCCGGCAAAGGGGCAGCTATCGCCGCTCCAGAGATGGCCAAAGAAAAGCACTCAACTCCGCGCAAAGAACAGGCCGCTTAATCCCCATCAGTACCGCTGCTCGCGGTACTTTTGTTCCGTACCCCTGATATACTAGTAAGCAGTAATAGTTTAGTACATTTTAAGTCATGGCCAATCGACATTTATCGCGCAGTATTGTTCTCCAGTCACTCTTTGAGTGGGATTTGAACGGATTAGAAAAACGGGCCGTGCACGATGTACTTGAGCGCAACGTGGCTGAATTTGCACCAAACAAAACCGACACGCCATTTATGAGCAGGTTGCTTGACGGCGTGATGGGTAAACAAACCGAGATTGACCTCGTTATCGAAAAAGCCGCCCCTGAGTGGCCGATTGATCGCATCTCACCGGTTGATCGCAACATCTTGCGTTTGGGTCTATTTGAACTCCTATTCGCCGACCGGTCAGAAGTCCCGGCCAAGGTCGCCATTAACGAGGCTATTGAGCTCGCCAAACAGTTTGGGGGCGACAATAGTAGCCGGTTTGTCAACGGTGTGCTCGGAGCGGTGTACAAAGAAATCGGTGAACCAGGTAAAGACGAGCAGGGCAACAAACGCAAAAAACAAGTGTCGTTTGAAGACATGCCCATCCAGCGGTTGTCAGGTGCAGTGGTGTACGCCGAGCATGAAGGCCAGATGTACCTAGCGCTGGTACACGACATATTTGGACACTGGACCCTGAGTAAAGGTAAAATCGAAGCGGGAGAAACCGTCGAGGACGGTGCTAAACGAGAGCTTAAAGAAGAAATCGGCCTAGACATCACTATCGAAGCTGAGCTCGGCAACAACGAATACGTTGCCAGTAACCCAGAGTTGGGCAAAGTCCGCAAACAAGTCCACTACTACCTCGCACGGGCAGAGTACACCGAACTGGTCCTCGAGCAAAAAGGCGGTCTCGACGACGCCAAATGGTTCAAAGTAGCCGAAATCCTCGATCTTAATTTCTACGAAGACATTTTACCGATTGTCACCAAAGCCATCACCATGCTGGTGGCAAAAAGTGGCAAATAATGCTATCTTCCAACTACCTATCGTTATCCAGTTATGGCCGAGTACGAACCAAATCCAGATTTACAAAAATTACAGACTATCATTGGGGCCCAATTCTTGGACCTCGATTTGTTGCGCTCAGCCATCACGCACCGGTCATATTTGAATGAGCACAAAGAAGCTACTTGGGATCACAACGAGCGTCTCGAGTTCCTGGGGGATGCTGTGCTCGAACTAGTGGTGACTGATTTCCTTTACAAAAAGTACCCCGAAAAACCTGAAGGGGAACTCACCGCCGTGCGGGCGGCGCTCGTGAACACCGTCTCGCTCTCAGCGGCGTCAGAGAAACTGGGGGTCAATGAGTTTTTGCTGATGAGCAAAGGCGAGGCCAAAGACGTCGGTCGGGCGCGGCAGTACATCCTCGCAAACATATTTGAAGCGTGTATCGGTGCGTTGTACATGGACCAGGGCTACGACGTCGCGCAGACATTTATCGCCACCAACCTATTCCCCAAAACCGATGAGATTGTCAATAAACGCCTCTGGCAAGACGCCAAAAGTCGGTTCCAAGAGTTAGGTCAAGAGCACCACAGCGTGACGCCAACCTACGAAACCGTCGCCCAGGAAGGACCCGATCACGACCGCGTGTTTACCGTCGGGGTATTTCTCCGCAAAGAACAAATCGCCGTCGGTACCGGCCGCTCCAAACAAGAAGCCGAGCAGGCTGCCGCCGAAGCCGCAATGAAACAGAAAGGTTGGGACAACTAGCGTGCTAGAATAATTGCATGCAATCAGCTCGTCAAGGATTCACGCTCATCGAAATAATGGTGGTTATCACGATTATTGGGATTCTTGCCTCACTACTATTTTTTTCGGGAACTGACGCCCGGCAGGGGGCTGCTCTCACCAAAGAAGCAGCGACCCTGGAACAGTTAAACTTAGCGATGAAATTGTATCGGGAAACCACGGGGCACTATCCGCCTGGTCAAGACAACTGTTCAGCGTGCTCGCTGCGTGCTGGGAACTACGGTGATGCTCAAACCCAATGGCAACTGGTGGCTAGTGCGCTCGCGCCTGACTACATTGGTAGCTCGATTAGCGTCGATGCTTGGGGCAATCCCTATGCGTACGATAACAATTATCGGTTTGCCGACTCTGATTTATACACCATTCTATGCAGTATGGGGCCAGATGGCGTGTTGCAGACGTTTTTATTTCCCAATCAATCTGATTACGAGCTTGACCAACCTGATCCACCGGTGCAGGGTGATGATCTTTGTCTATTTATATTATAATCACCGTATGTTTAGAACACATAGCAACCAGGGAGCGGGGTTCACATTACTAGAGATAATGGTAACGGTGTCCATTGTCGCCATTTTGACAACGGTGGTAGTTGCTAGTTTTGGTACCGCCCGGGAGCAAGCTCGAGACGCCCAGCGACAGACTGATCTGCGGACGGTTGAAGCGGCGCTGGCGTTATATAAAAATAAATATGGTATGTATCCAGCAGGCTGTCGCGACGTTCCAACGACAGATATAAATGTACCTCAATTTTCAGGGCAGGTAGGATCTGCCTATGCATGTCCATCAGGCAGTGAGCAGTACATTGTCGGATTAGCTCCAGAATTCATACCTAAATTGCCAGTTGACCCGCGGTTGAATCCTGACAGTACGATAGCATCAGGCTACGTGTACATGGTGAACACTGAACGGTCAGTGTACAAATTCATGGCACTTAATACGGTTGAAACCAAAACAGTCGCGATAGATGATGAGTTTTCCCGCTGTGATAGTAGTTGGAATTTAGGTTTCGGTTCAGTTTCGTTTGAGGATCAAGCGTTGTGTCGACGGACACCAAGCGCACCAAGTGGTAATGCAACAGCGTCGGCTGACCCGACACTTGTTTGTCAGAGTGCTGCTGGGTATGCAACCTCATACGCGGTGTCGGCCGGGTTTTCTTCAGACACTGGAGGGAATACCGTTAGCCCAGACCGTGGACGCGAGTACGACACTGAGATTGTGCGCTGTGGATAAGGGATAACTGCTGCGGTCAGGCCGAACATCAGTGCTATTATCATTGTATTATGTTTGAGCGCCGCGGATTCACTCTCCTTGAGGTTATGGTGACTATTTCCATCATCGCTATTTTGGCGAGCATTATATATATGAGTTTTGGAGAGGCCAGGGAAAACGCCCGCAACAAAGCGCTGACAGTTGAACTCAAAGAAGTCCAGCTAGCACTCGAGACCTACCGCGCTCAAACTGGCTCTTTTCCACTTCCGACCTCTGTCTGCAGCACTACAGATGGTGGTCGATTGTTTGCAGTTGACACCTGCAGCACCCCTTACATTTCAAACCTGGTGCCAGAATTTATTTCGGCTTTGCCAAGCAGTGCTGACTCGGGTAACGACAACTGTAACATCGAGTACCGCACCGACACGACTGGCAGTTGGTTCAAACTAACCGCCATCAACTGTCTGTCTGGTGTCGATGCGACCACCGGTGTAGGTCCAAACGAACCATTAGCCCGCTGCGCAAACACTTGTGCCAACACCGGGACTTGCGACGACAGTACTTCAGCGTATTACGAGTCGGTCGCAGTGTATAGTCTAGGCGGACAATGCGAATAACCTATGTATCTCAAAGAACTCACCATCAACGGCTTCAAATCCTTTGCTAAAAAAAGCGAGCTTGAGTTTTCGGCACCAATCACCGCAATCGTTGGTCCCAACGGTTCTGGTAAAAGTAACGTAGCTGAATCGTTCCGGTTCGTGCTGGGGGAACAATCAGTTAAATCTCTGCGCGGTAAACGCGGTGAGGACCTCATTTGGGGCGGCAGCGAGAGTTCAGCGCGTGGCAACCGGGCGAGTGTGGAGGTAGTGTTTGATAACACAGCCCGAGCGTTTGCGCTTGATTACGATCAGATCACTATCGAACGGATTGTGCATCGTGACGGGCAGAACGAATATAAACTCAACGGCACAGCCGTTCGGCTGAAAGACATCCACGAATTACTAGCCGAGGCTCATATCGGATCGACTGGTCATCACATCATCTCCCAGGGTGAAGCTGATCGGGTTATTACTGCTAGCGCTCGAGAACGGCGCGAAATGATCGAAGACGCCCTTGGGCTCAAGGTCTACCAGATCAAAAAAGCTGACGCTACCCGCAAACTAAACAAAACCCTCGAAAACATCACCCAGGTAGCCTCGCTGCGCCGAGAAGCGGCACCACATTTAAAATATTTAAAAAAGCAGGTCGAGCGAGCCGAACGGTCTTTAGCTGTCCAAACCGAACTCAAAACCGTCTACGCTGAATACCTCAAACGTGAAGATTTATATCTAGCGCATCGCTACGACACCATCATGCAAGATCAGATTGCGCCCACAGCCGAGCTCGCCGCCCTGACAACAAGTATTGCAACGCTCAAACAGCAACTCGATACCATGAATATAACACCCGACACGAGCGCGCGTGACGCGGCCGACCAGGCGCTCCAGCAGGCACGCATCGCGAGGGTGGACGCAGAGCGCACACTCAGCACCATCAAAGGTCAGATAGTACTCCTGGAGCGTCGGGTTGCGCAAGCAGTGGTCCCTGCCAGCGCACCCACCCCACAGTTGATTCCGCGCGCCAAACTACAGAGCTTGATTACGGCCATCACTGCCTCAGCCGAAAAAGCGCTTACCCGTCAAGACGCCAGCACCATCGAACGCGCGCTGCGTGACGTCATTAGTCAACTGACCCAGTTCATCGACCGCCAAGAGGTAGTCAAGGTAGACACCACCCTCGCTGACAAAGCCGAACTAGAGACGGTTGAGCAACAGCTGGCTCCAGCTGAGCAAGCTCTCCAAGCGCTGCAAGAAAAAGAAGATCAGGCCCTAGCGGCCCTGACCAAAGCGCGGCAAGAGTTGGAACAAACCTCTAGCCAGCAACACGAATCAGAACGGACGATGTTTACCCAGCTTGGGCGTGAGCGAGAGTTGCGACAGCAGGTCACCATCATGCAAACAGAACTACAAGTGATTGAGCGAGATCGAGGTGAGTTCAAACGTGAGCTGCAAGAGGCGGTTGCACTCCTCGGGCGAGCTGCTTCTGACTACCTTTCGCATAACCTGGTTACTACTAAGGGAGACACAATTCCTGATACCGAAGTATACGCCGAAGACCGGCAACAGCAACGGGAGCGCCGGCGCGACCTCGAACGACTCAAAATCCGCCTAGAGGAATTAGGAATTGGCGCGACCAATGAGTTGCAAAAAGAATACAAAGACGCTCTCGAGCGCGATGAATTCCTGGCCAAAGAAACCGCTGACCTTGAATCATCAGTCGCGAACCTCAACTCACTGGTGGCCGATATGGATGCGCAGATACACGAGCAATTTATCGTTGGGATTGAGAAAATAGCCACTGAGTTTAACCGGTTCTTTACCTTGATGTTTGGCGGTGGGGAAGCCAAGCTAGAACGAGTAAAATTTAAAAAGAACGAAGACGACGAAGCTGAGGACACCGAGCGATCGTTGATTGAAGAAGGGGTGGAGTTGCAGGTTGCACTACCTAACAAACGAGTGAAGGGTCTACAGATGCTCTCCGGCGGGGAGCGGGCACTGACCTCGATTGCGCTGATATTTGCCATGAGCCAAGTCAACCCACCACCATTTATCATCCTCGACGAGACCGACGCGGCTCTCGATGAGGCCAACAGTCGCCGCTACGGGGACATGATCCAAGCCTTAGCCCAGAAGTCGCAACTGGTCCTGATCACCCACAATCGAGAAACCATGAGTCGAGCCGGCATCCTCTACGGCATCACCATGGCCAGCGATGGTATGTCAAAAGTCCTGTCAGTCAAGTTCGACGAAGCCGCAGTGAACGCCAAGTAATACCAAGCCCAAAAAACCGTTATCCCGCACAATGGCGCCATTGTGCGGGTAAATGCGTCATTTTGATGTTGTGGGAGAGGTTTTACAACCGGGTAATCTGGGTGAGGGTATTGCAATAGTCGGGTGAGTTTTTCGGGAATAAACTCGATACGCGTCCGCTCACTAAGTTCACCGCCCAAACACTCGCTGTGGTAGCGCACTCGTCAGACGGTCCGATAGTCCCCTTGATACGTTGGTCAGTAACACAAAGCCACCAATAAACCCATCAAAATACTCCAATCGATTGGAGTATTTTGGTAATTGTGTGGGTAGAATCGGGTGTGGTGGTGGGTCGTCTGAGTTTGGTGTTGCAATAGTCGAGTGTGCCGACGAAAAGACCGTCGTGCTATTTCTAACCAAGTCAAGCCGTCGATTCTACTCCACTATCTCAAAATCTAGTTGTCGTTCCTCAGTATCGGCGCGAACTAGCTTCACTTTCACCTCGTCACCCAGGCGATACACCTTACCGGTTTTTTGACCTTTGATGCGGTATTTCTTTGCTTCGTGCTCGTAAAAGTCACCCTTGAGGCTGGATAGTTTGACCATGCCTTCGCAAAGCGCTTCTTGCTCCTGGACGTAGATACCCCAGTCAGCGACACCGGTGATGATGCCGGCAAACTCGTCGCCGATTTTGTTCATCATGTATTCGACTTGTTTGAATTTGATTGAGTCGCGCTCGGCTTTGGTGGCCTCACCCTCTTTGTTGCTGGAGTGCAAACAGGTGGCTTCGAGGGTGCCAGTTTCTTTGGGTCCGACGTTGACGCTATCGAGGTGTTTGCGCAATAAGCGATGGGCGAGTAGGTCGGGGTAGCGGCGGATTGGGGAGGTGAAGTGGGAGTAGTATTTGAATGCGAGCCCAAAGTGCCCGATGTTTTTGGTGCTGTAGATGGCTTTGGCCATACTGCGGATGGCGGCGGTCTTGATGAGGTTTTCCTCTGGTTTACCCTCGACTGCGTGCATCAGCTGATTGATGGCTTTGGCGCCGACCAGGCCTTTCTCGGTTTCAAATTCGTATCCCATAGCGCGGACAAACAGTGCGAGTTCTTCTATCCGGTCCGGGTTGGGGTTGTCGTGGATCCGGTAGACGAAGGCGTTGGTGACGTCTTTGGCTTTACCCAGGTCGTTCACGTGTTTGGACACTTCACGGTTGGCGAGCAACATAAAATCCTCAATCATCATCATGGTTTCTGTCCGGTCTTTTTTGTAGGCCCGGATAGGACTGCCTCGTTCGTCAAGTTCAAATTTAACCTCTGGTTGCTCAAACGCAATCGCGCCGGCAGCGTAGCGTAACTGACGCAGTTTGCGGCCAAGGGTCATCATGGTGGTCAGCTCGTCAAAATACTCTCCGGCACCATTGTCGAGTACGACTTGCGCATCTTGGTAGCTAAACCGTTTATCTGAGTGGATGACACTCTGGCCGTACCATTCACCGGCGACCGATGCGTCTGGTGTTAGTTCAAATATAGCTGAGAACGCGAGGCGGTCTTCGTTGGGCCGCAGGGAACACAGGTCGTTGGAGAGGATCTCGGGGAGCATCGGGATGACGCGGTCAACCAGATAGATAGAGGTAGCCCGCTCTTTGGCTTCGAGGTCGAGTGGCTCACCCTCTACGACGTAGTGCGACACGTCAGCGATGTGGATCCCAATTGAGATATTGCCGTTAGGGAGAGTCTCAATCGATAGAGCGTCGTCAAAATCCTTGGCGTCGTGCGGGTCGATGGTCATTGTAGTCACGCCACGCACGTCACGCCGTTTGGGATCTGCAATAGCATCGGCAAATATCTGATCTTGCCGGTCGTAGAGGTCTTGGGCAGCGGACTGAACGGACGCGGGGAAGTCTTGAGCAAACCCACCAGAGCGGATGATGGCTTGCATTTCGGTTTCGTGGTCACCGGCACGTCCAAGGGTCTCGATGATTTTACCAATCGGGTCGGTGAGTGGATTACTCCAGCTGTCGATGGTGATTGCGACTTTCATCCCGATGGAGTTGACAGTTGCATCTGGCAGCAGTGGTTTGATGTGAATCCGATGATTGTCTGGTTCGAGAAATCGGACTGATGTACCGTCTACGGTTTTTTCTTTTACTACGCCAATCAACTCTCGATGAGCGACGTGCAGCACTTTGGTAATTTTGCCACCCTGGCGCCGACCAAGTACGGCCGGGTTGAGTTCCACCTCGACCAGGTCACCATCAAGCGCAAACCCGAGGTCCTCGCGAGTGATCAGGAGGTCTTCGGCGTAATCTTCGTGCTTAACAAATCCAGTACCTTTTCCGCGGACAAGAATCTGCCCTTCAATAGTTGTGGTCATATGCGATGCAGTATAGCAGTTGTGAGACAAATCTGCAGCCATGGTTCATGCTAGTGAGTAGCTATTGCAATATTGGTAACATCTGTTAAGATTCCCGCACTATGTTAATGATGCGTTTACAACGAGTTGGTCGCAAGAACGACCCTGCCTACCGAATTGTCGTTACCGACAAGCGAACGGGTGTTAAAAGCGACAAGCACGTCGATCGAATTGGTTCGTACAATCCCAAGTTAAGTACGATTATTTTAGACAAAGACAAAGCTGCTCAGTGGTTGGCTCAGGGCGTACAGCCATCAGTAACGATGCACAACATCTTGGTCTCACAAGGAGTGATTGATGCCAAGAAAATCAACCCCCTACCAAAAAAGTCTCCGATTGTAGACGAAGAAGCGATCAAGAAAGCTGAAGAAGCTGCTGCGAAAAAAGTCGCTGACGAGAAAGCTGCCGCCGAAGCTGAAGCCGCTGCCAAAGAAGCAGCGGTAGCAGAAGAGGCTGCGTCAGAAGAAGTAGCTCCAGAAGCCGAAGCTGAAACTCCAGCCGAAGAACCAGCCGAGGAACCAGCAGCAGAAGTAGTGCCAGAGGAAACTTCAGTGGCCGAGGTCGAAGCAGAAGTCAAAGCCTAGCTCTCGACAAATGTTTTGCCCGTACTGGCGTTGACCAGTACGGGTTTTTCTCGTATTATTTTAGGAGCAACGCACACACTGTGTCGAATGCTTATACATAACGATAAGAACCGAAAATATGGAACAGCACGAAGATAAGCAATTTCTTGAACACGTGGTCAAATCACTGGTTGATTTCCCGGACTCAGTCAAAATCAATCGTACTGTCGATGAGATGGGTGTCCTCCTCACGCTTGACGTCCACGCCGACGACATGGGCAAAATCATTGGCCGCAGCGGCAACACCGCCAAAGCCATCCGCACTTTGTTGCGCGTAGTCGGGATGAAGCACGAGGCCAGAGTAAACCTCAAAATCAACGAACCAGAAGGCGGACAACGAATGGACCGAGAAACCTCAGAGGCGATGCAGGAAGACAATGGTGGATCAGCGGACGCTGAGAAGAGTCTAGATGACGCCATTGCAGATTTAAAGATCTAATTACCACAGTAGTTAAAACTACCTGGCTGAAAAGTCAGGTGGTTTTTAATTTTGCTATGATAGTATTTATACATATGGATCAAAAACAAATAGATTACGTCACAGCAGAACTAGCTCGCGGAGTCTCTCCAGAGGAATTACGAACAACACTACTTGGCGCTGGGTACACTGATGTGCAGATAGATGCCTTACTCCAAGTGGTCGAAGGTGGTATTAGCCCAATCCCGGCTGCTGGCGAACAAGGGATTGTTAAAAAGGGAATACCAACTTGGGTCAAGGTGTTAATCGGGATTGTCGTTGTGTTACTTACGATTGTTGTCCTCCTAGGGGTTGTAGTGTTAGCTTCGTTGAACAGTGCTCGAGACTCAGGAAATAACGCCGTAGATAAAATGACGCTCAATAACCTGCGCGTTCAGGCGGAAATCTATTTCAACGCTGATTCATCCTTTGCTGGTTTTTGTGAATCGTCGGCAGTCAGTCAGGCCGCGGTTCGATTACCGAACATTGATTGTGTTGATTCGGTGGAGTTGTACCGTGTCAGTGCGCGATTGCAAGATGGTGCATACTTTTGCGTTACTGGTGATTTTTCGGGAGAGGCCGTTACTCAGCCAACTGGACTGAGTTGTGAGTTACCAGGAGCAACCGATAATTCAGCAGAAGCTAACACAATCGGTCTACAACAGGAGGAGGATACCGATTTAGTAGGCAGGCAAAGTGATCAGGCGGACGCCCAAAATCTCCAGTTTATGAGATTTGCGATAGAAATCTACTATGGTGAAAATAATTTTGCGTACTCGGGATTTTGTGAATCCAGTGAGGGGAGGTCCGCCTTGGAAGATATTGAGGGTGTAGAGTGTTTTGCTGCCGGTCCAGCGTATAGAGTGAGTAAAGAATTGGTAAGCGGTGGGTACTACTGTATTGACGGAACTGGTACGGCTGGCAGGTTTGATACCTCACCGATTGGTTTGAGTTGTTAATCCGTTGTACTCGATGCAAGGCTGTCTCACCAAATATGTCGGAATCTATTAACTTCATTACTGACTACTACTGGGGAACTGGAGCTGATGGTTCCGGTCAAAACCGCATGGGAAATTGTGGATGTAGTTGCGAGCAGAACTACAGTAATTAGGGTAGGTCTACTAGAATCAGTACATTGTGGTACAATTTTGGTATGACCAAGCTCGAACAAGCCATTGAAACACTAAAATCTTTACCGGAAGAAGATCAGAACTTTTATGCTGAATGGATTTTGGGGGGCACTAGTACTAATGATGCCTATGAATTGTCTCCAGAGGAACTTGCAGAGCTGGATAGGCGTCTGGCGTCAAAAGAACCATCTATCCCAGCTGAAGAAGTGTTCGCAAAATTTGGGTTGTAGGTATGCGCACATTAGTTTTTTCCGTAGCGGCACAAAGAGATATTGACTCCATCTATTCTTACTCAACAACTGTGTGGGGTGAAAATCGAGCAAAGCGGACGCTTGCTGATATTAAACAAGTAGCCCAATTAATTTGCGACCGTCCTGAGCTGGGTCGTAAAACCGTCCGTACAGACGTCTGGCAAAAGTCAGTTTCTCGATTACCTTTTGTGTTGCTATATAAAGTTTGTGACCAAGAGCTGCTAGTGCTACAGATAGTACATACAAGTCGTGATCATAACTTATGAATTTCCACGTCATCACCATTTTTCCAGATATCTGTCGAGCGTACACAGACGCGAGTGTGTTGGGGCGGGCGCAGAAAACTGATAAGGGTAAGGGGGCTAAGATGCGGGGGAAGAAAATCTCGGTCGAGTACTATGACCCACGTGACTACACTACTGGTAACCATCGAAAGGTGGACAACAAACCGTATGGCGGTGGGCCAGGGATGGTAATGATGGCGGAACCAGTCCTCAAAGCTTGGCAAAAAGCGGTGGGTCGCAAAACCGTCGCCCTGAAACAAAAGAAAGTAAAGACGTTGATCATGTCGCCGCGCGGCGTGGTGTTTACGCAAGCACTGGCCAAAGAATTCGCCCAAAAATATGACCACCTAGTATTGATTAGTGGTCGCTACGAAGGAATAGACGGACGGGTAAAGACAGCCTTGAAGGCCCAAGAGATATCAGTCGGGGACTACATCCTCACCGGAGGCGAGTTGCCAGCCCTCACCATCATCGACAGTGTCTCGCGCCAGGTACCTGGTGTACTTGGTGACATCGACTCACTCGAAGACGACCGCAACACTACCGGCGAAACCTATACGCGACCAGAGACAATCGAGTGGAAGAAAAAGCCGTACTCAGTCCCGACTGTGTTGCTGGAGGGGAATCATAAGAATATTGAGGCTTGGCGCAAGGGATAAAGGGTTGCATAATTACCAATACGTAATACAATACGTATTATGAATAGCGTTACGAAAAAGAAAGTCACCTTGATGCTGGATGCTGATGTGTATGAAGCGATCAAACGCAAAGTTGGCGCGCGGAAAATCGGTGCCTACATTAGTCAGCTCACTCGTCCGCAAGTGGTGGAGTGTGATTTGGAGGCTGGGTACCGGGCTATGGCGGCTGATGAGGAGCGTGAGCGTGAGGCGGCAGTCTGGGTCAAAGGCGCCACCGAAGAAATCGTGGGTGACAATAGTTGGCCGTTTGAACCACCTAAATCATGGCTATAAATCGAGGCGAGGTTTGGTGGGTAGATTTTGATCCGTCCACTGGATCAGAAATAAAAAAGATTCGACCAGCGGTAATTGTTAGTGTAAATAGTGCCAATCAAGCTTTAAGGCGAGTGCAGGTTGTTCCGCTGACTACTAATGTCACTCGCGTGTATCCAGGAGAGTGTCTGGTATTGGTGCAAGATATCCAATCAAAGGCTATGACAGACCAGATTAGGACGATTGATAAAGAGCGTTGTGGCGAACGATTGTCGATAGTATCTGCCGATGACATGTCGAATCTTGAAGATGCGCTGCGGGTGCAGTTAGGGTTGTAGTGCTCGAGAAGATAACGTAAGCCTTGCAAAGATTTATATTTGACGTATACTCCTGACCACAAACGCAAATAGCGATCTCGGATGAGTTCTGATTGGGAGATGGTTCGCGGAGGTATATTCACACGCCAGTGATGATTTTATTATTCCGATAGAACAGTAGAAAAGAATATGGAGCGCCTCGGGCGCGTCGTATTCCTTTGCCTGTTGTGTCTAACCTGTCGCACACATATGAATGAAGTATCGATTGGGCATTTGCCACAGAAGCGATTTGAGAAAGCGCATGCGCCTCGCATCCCGCTACCAGACCTCATCGAACCACAACGTGAATCGTTTACGTGGTTTGTTGAAACTGCGCTGAAAGAAATCTTTAAAGAATTTTCACCAATTTCTGACTACTCTGAAAAGAAGTTTGAAATGGCGTTCAAAAAGTACGAACTGGGAGAACCAAAATACACACCAGAATTTGCCAAAGCCAACAAGCGAACTTACGAAGCTTCATTGCGCGCAACGGTTGTGCTCAAAAACAAAACCTTTGAGTCGGAAAAAGAGCAGGAAATATTTATGGCTGACGTACCGGTGATGACCGCCAACGGAACGTTTATCATTAACGGTGTGGAGCGAGTTATCGTACCGCAGCTGGCGCGATCATACGGTATTTTCTTTACCGCCAACGACGTCAAAGGCAAAACTATGTTTGGGGCCAAAATCATTCCAGCGCGCGGAGCGTGGGTTGAAATCGAATCAGAAGCCGGCGGGATTATCGTCGTCAAAATCGACCGCAAGAAGAAGTTCCCTATCACGTCACTCTTACGCGTACTTGGGGTAGAGAAAGACGCTGACATGATCAAACTCATGAGTGGTGTCGAGCGCGGTGAGGAATACATGAAAGCGACGCTCGAGAAAGACCCAGCTAAAACCA
>Ga0306872_100164_pt1 | contig 28835 bp, 24 predicted proteins | sample AntRauMeHopE1498_FD_190455 | JGI IMG/M metagenome (GOLD analysis project Ga0306872, IMG submission 190455) | Saline lake microbial communities from Rauer Islands, Antarctica - Metagenome Hop E1 #498 (v2) (version 2) | ecosystem: Environmental > Aquatic > Non-marine Saline and Alkaline > Saline ...
AGTTGAAGTTGGGCCTAATGAATTAGCCTCTTATGTAAGGACAGATTCTGATTATGAGCTTATTTTTGTAAATCCTGTTGACTCAACGTATAGACCTCCACGTTTACTTGGAGGTGGATATTCACGCTTTGATATTCCAGTCTATGCATACAATCTTGACGAGAATAAACAGTCTGAAATCTTTATCGTAGACACCGATGATAATGATATTTTAAGCGAAGGTGATGAGCTTCATATTACTGACCGTGAAGGAGTGCGATTTAAATCTCGATTTACCGTAAGGATTTCAAGTGGTAGCATTCCTCCATCTGCTGGGGATAAAATTAGAATTAGTTCAAAAAAACAATTTCGAGCAGGCGATTATTTCCAGTTTGCTGTACGTGGTGCACTAATTGATACTGATTTAGCTAAAGAAGAACTGAAAGAAATCTATGTGGTACCTAACCCTTACATAGGCGCCGCCTCATGGGAAAAACAGGCCTCTACATTATCAATTGGACGTGGTGAGCGTAAAATCAGTTGGTTTAATCTCCCACAAGAGTGCACTATTCGAATATTTAATGTACGTGGCGAAAAACTAAAAACAATACGTCACAACGGAAGTGTTACAGATGGTTCTGCATCTTGGGATTTGCTATCAGATACTAACGAGGATATTGCTTATGGCATTTATTTCTACCATGTAGAAGCCCCAGGCATCGGTTCTTTCAAAGGTAAATTTGCGGTGGTTAAGTAATGGAGCATCTAACATTGAAAAAAATTAGCCTACTATTTTGCTTACTACTTTTAAGCTCAACCTGTTTAATCAACAACAAGTTAGACGCACAAAGTAGAATAGGTACAACAGCCGCGCCCTTCTTAACCTTAGGTGTTGGCGCAAAAGCTTCGGCACTTGGCCACGCAAATACGGTTATGGCTAATGGTGCAGAAGGTTTATTCTGGAACCCAGCAACCATTGCTTTAAATGATGAAAATGGGGCTACTTCTGGTCTTTATTTAGCATTTAACAACATTTTTATGGATGTTGAGTCACAAACAGTAGGTTTGGTTCTAGATATGGGCGCTAATCGGAAAATCGGTTTTGGGCTCAACTATATCGATTACGGCAGAATGGATGTACGTACGGTTGAGGAGCCAATGGGTACGGGCGCTACTTTCGCCTCACATGATTTAAGTGTAGGCTTAACCTACGCCCAAAACTTAACCCCATCATTTTACTTCGGTGGTACGGCTAAGTTTATTCAACAACGAATCTATGATATGAGTGCGCAAACCTTTGCGTTCGACTTTGGGTTTGTGTTGAAAACCGATTATCTAAACGGTTTATCTGTCGGGGCTTCTATCAGTAATTTTGGTGGTGCCATGCAAATGGACGGAATTAACTCTGAGTTTAACTTAGATATTGATCCAACTTCTGAAGGCAATAATACCCAAATTCCTTCCCGAATCTTTATGGACCGTTGGGATATCCCAATTTCTTTCCGCTTTGGCTTAGCCTTGCCAGCATATACCTCCAAGAACTTAGACTTAGTGCTAATGTCTGATGTACAGCAAACTAATGATAACGACATGAATATTGACAGTGGAGCGCAGTTGAGTTACAAAACTAAAACGGTGCAATTCCACATGCGTGCTGGCTATAGAGACTTCTTGCTAGACGAAAGTGCTTCAGCACATTTTTCTTATGGTGCTGGTTTGATGCTCAAGACAGTGAACGGTCCTATATTAGGCTTCGATTTTGCCCAAGTTCCATTTGATTTTTTAGGAACCTCAACCATGATAGATTTTAAAATTTACTTCTAATCGTCTATGACACCTTTATTTTTGGGCCGCTCCTTCAAAGAGAGGCCTTTCTTTTTTGTCTGCCTTTCAGCAGTATTCGTATTTCTGCTAGCGTCATTTGCTTGCTCCAGAAATGATGCATCACAAAATGCTATAGAAGAAGATCAGCAGACCTTATTTACTGTGAACGATATTGAAGTATCTAGCTATGAATTTAATCAAGCCTATTTACGCTACATTATCAAAAATGGCAGAAATGATACAAAAGATGAGCGCTATCGCTTTTTAGCAAGGTGGAAAGAAAATTTATTGTTGGCAGAAGAGGCTATTGATAATGGTTATACCAAAAACCCCATCTATATAGAGGCTACTGAAGCCCAAAAAAGAAAGACTATAGCTGATATTTATTTTGTGAAGGAAATGAATGAGTTGTTACCAGAAATTACCGATGACGAGCTGCGGCTGGCTTTCGCAAAATCAAAGCGTAAAGTCTATCCAAGGCAGCTGTATGCCACCACAAAAGAAGCGTTAGTTCCCTATTATCGAAAGTTAGAAGAAGGGGCTAACTTCATTAAACTAGCCAATGAATTTTACCAAACAGCTAGCTATGACTCGCTAGCCGGATCTCTAGGCTCAATTGGCTACTACTCCGTTGATGACGCATTTGCAGAAAAAGCCTTCTCCTTAAATAAGGAAGAATACTCTGAGCCATTTCAAAGTAAATTGGGCTGGCATATTATTTGGGTGGAGCACATAATTTTCGAGGCTATGCTTGCAGAAGATGAATACCAAATAAAAAAGGAGGGAACCTTCTCGAAATATAGAAGTAGAAAAGCTAATTTATATGCAGGTGATTATATAAAAGATCAAATGCAGAAATTGGAAGTTTTACCAAATAAAGAGGGTATACTTTCGCTTAAAACTCAGCTAGAAAAAGTGGCGGCCAATCAAGAAACTCAATCTTCGCTTGAACAGATTCCTCAAACAACTAACCCAGAATTTTGGGAAAGTGATGCGATATCTGAAATAGCTGATGAATTCGACAAAAATATGTCTTTAGCTACATATAAATTTAATGGAGAAATACTAACTTTTACTGTCGCAGACTATTTGTCTTGGTTACCTTATTTATCTGCAAATGAATCTAAAGCTCGCACTGGAGCATCTTTGGGTAGAGCTATACGCAATGAGTATTTTTATAAAAAAGGTATTGAATCGGGAACAGATGAATCTTTTGAAGTTCAACGTATTGTTAGAAATAGAGGATTGGATGTACTATCGCAATTATATCAAAAAGAGATTATTAACCAAGCTCTGCAAGACACAACAGCTGTAGAAATACCCACTTGGTTTGTAGATAGGTTATTCCCGAATCAAGGTTATAAGATGAATGCTAGCTATTCTTTCGTTAAAGCTACAGACTCTGATAATGCAGTAGCTTTAAGAAAAAAGTGGGAACAGGAAAAAAGTAACCGTTCAATTAAAGGATTAAGTAAGCTTAATAACCAACAGATGGATGCAAACACTCCACTTTTTGTATTGATAAGTAAAGCTTTAATTAATAAACCAATGGTTGCAAATTCAAAAGAATATGGTTGGATTGTTTTAAACGTGGAAAAACGAGAGTTTCTACCTTTTAAATCACAAACTATGATAGCTAGTGAAAATGTGCTTCAGCAACAGTATCGTGCCTACTCGGCGCTAAAAGACAGTCTTACTAAATACGACGCTCAATCTAAAGTTCAAATTGATACCACTGTTTTCAACCGAATGTATCTACTACAATAAAATAGGCACCATTGCAGCGCCTGTGAGTTTAAATTAGTTCGATTTCTGGTAAACACGAACGTAATCTACTTCCATTCTTTGGGGAAAAACCGTAGTTCCGTCTGGATTACCAGGCCAATTACCACCCACAGCTATATTTAATAGTATGTGGAAAGATTGATCAAATGGCCAACGTTCAGGCGCTAAGTTTGCCGGTGTTACACGGTAAAATAGCACGTCATCTACAAACCAGCGAATACTGCCTTCCTCCCAAATTATCTTAAAGGTATGGAAGGCTTCATTTAAGTTGCCATTAGGCAAGAAATAACCCGTGCCCTTAAAGCTGTTATTAGGCCAGGTTTGTCCAAAATGCACCGTTCCGTGCGTCTCATTTGGGATATGCATAACGGCTTCCATAATGTCAATCTCGCCACTTCTAGGCCAACCTCCATACACGGCTTCCTCTGGCAGCATCCAGAACGCAGGCCATAAGCCTTGGCCTACCGGTAATTTTATTCGAGCCTCGAAAATGCCGTATTTCCAATTGCCATTTGGTAGGTCTGCTGTTCTAATTCTTGCTGAAGTATAATCCCTACCAGAAAAGTTTTGCTCGAGTGCAGTCATCTTTAGCATACCCTCACTCACTTCTAGATTTTCTGTTCTACTGGTGTAGAATTGCAACTCATTATTTCCCCAGCCATTTAGCCCAAACTCAGCACCATCGCCATTTTGATGCGCCCATTTTGTGAGGTCTAAGCTGCTGCCATCAAATTCATCGTTCCAAACCAAGGTGTATCCATCTATACTTGGAATGATTGGCGATTCGTCTATTGAGGTAGAATCATCTCCGCAAGCATAAAATGCCAAGCTCATTATTAAGGGTAATAGTAGTAGTCTCATAGTCGAAGTGATTGATTGATATAGCGATTTATTAATACAATGTTGAACTAGATTTAATTGTTGGGAATGACCCAGGTATTTGTGGATAGATTCACAGATCCCTGCATTTCATATTGAACACAACGATCTATGATAGCAATTCCTTTTTCTGCCATCTTATCGAAATTATCTAGCCCATTATTTGGGAAATTTTGTCGGGTTCTATGAATATTAAATCGATTGGAAAAGCGTTGACCAAATAAAGCTTCTATTTTACTTTTCCCTATCATAAAGCCTAAAAGCCCGCCCCATGTTGCTGTGGGGTTATCAGAGTCCCAGCCGCAAAGAGTACCAATTTTTATGGTTTCTTTGAGCCTTCCTTCCCCCCAAAAAAGACTAATTAAACTAGCTGCATAATTTATGCCTGCTGCAAAACAACCATTGCAATACAAATTTTGTGAGCTAATGGTATAGCCGTCTTTTTGCTCAACTTGATAACGATGATACACCATATCTCTGGCTTCTTCCCAAGGTAAACCTTCTTGATATAGCGCATAGATAAAGTCGTACATTTTAGCAGGGTAGGCACTGTCTGGAAGCGATATTCTAGCTTCGTTAGCCATCCACTGGATTCTATTATTAATGGCAAGGTTTGGCTTTGGAATAGCAGCCAATGAATGCATTTGCACATAGAAATGTGCAATACTGGCAGCTTCTTTAGCGGCAGTAACTCGAATGGGTAAATCAGCAAGCTTATAAGCAATGTCTGGTCTAGCCGGAGCAAACAACCCAAAAATCTCGGTAGTTAATTGGGCGTCAATCATGGCAAAATGGGGGTTATTTTGCGGGATACTCGTAGCAGGTGCAAGCATTCCTTCTCTCATTAGATCAAATGCTTGTTGATTAGAAATCCATAAATAGTTCTCTTCTTCCACAATAATATGCTTCAACCAACCATCTCTAATTTGCTCTGCGGTGAGAATACTGCTTTCATTCTCAAAAAGTAAATGCTGATACATATACTCAATATCAGTATCGTCATCAGCTCCCCAAATATCAGTAGTATCAGCAAATATAAAATCTATAGTTCTAGATAAATCACTAGGTACACCTTCACCCCAGATACTTGGTTGATCAATTCCTCCCCAATCATCTCTAGTGTAAAATGCTCCAGTTTTAATTTCACCAATATTTCCAATTTTGTCCATCTCTGTTACCAAACCCGTCCAATTTGCAATACATTGACCTAACCAAAATCCAGCTAATTTATCTACGTATGCTGCCCTATCTATTATTATGAAATTTTTTTCACTTGAAATACGTACATAATTTAATGTATTTTCTTGCTCAATAGTATCGGCTTGGCAACACATAATTAACCAAGAACCACAAAAAAGTAGCATGAAAAATGGCCAAGAATAATGGTGTTTTGTGTTGATCAAGGAAGGCAAAATACTACAAGAGGTAAATGATAGTTAATAAATATTCCCACATTTTAAATAAAATTTCTCAAAGAAGCGCTTTTAATCATCAAAAACCTTTACTTGGTGAAATACTCATTCCAATAATCAGTTAACTGTTTATCTACTGTGAAAATTATACCCCCTTTTCGCCTTGTCTCTTTGCTATCTAGCTTATTTTTTTGTGCAGTGCTAATTGCTGGATGTAGCAAAACAGTGCCAACTTCTGAAGAAACTTCTTTAAAAGAGCTGCATACTGTTATTAGCTATAACATTAAGAATGATTATGATAAGACTGGTCCAAATAACTGGTCTGAACGTAAGCAGCAAATGGGTCTTATGCTCAAAGAATGGTCGCCTACATTTTTGGGAATTCAAGAAGCCTTAGAAAATCAAGTAAGCTTTCTAGCAGAGGCCTTGCCAAACCATGCCGTAATTGGTGTTGGCAGAGACGATGGGAAACAAGCTGGTGAGTTTTGCGCCATTTATTACGATACCACACAATACAGATTGATTGAGACCAAAACTATCTGGCTTTCAACTACACCCAACCAAGTATCTACGGGTTGGGATGCTGCCCTTCCCAGAATTGCTACTTTTGGGCTATTCATCAATAAAAGCACCAACGATAGTTTATTAGTCTGTAATACCCATTTCGATCATATTGGTGCTGAGGCTAGGGCAGAATCAGCAAAGCTCATTATTAAAGAAATGGCTCAAAGCTCTGTTACTAAACAACTGCTTTTGGGAGACTTTAATGCCACACTAGATCAACAACCTATACAACGAATTACGTCGGTTTTAAGCAACGCTCAGGCTCTTTCCTCAACTACAAATACTGGACCTTTGGGCACATTCAACGGATTCAATAAAAAGCACGACAACAGGATTATTGATTTTATTTTTTTAGGGGGTTTCCCTGAAAATACAGTAACAGACTATCAGCATATAGACCCAAGACTAACTAACGGGAATTTTGTGTCCGACCATTTTGCAGTTATGGCTAAAATTACGTTTTAGGCTGCCTTCCCACTAATTCTCCAATGTTTTACGGTATTTATCGAAATAGATTTTAGCGTTCACAGAGTCCTTTCTAATAGCGTAGAGTCTAGCAAAATTGTACAAGGTACTAGAATCATCAGGATTGATACTTTCCGCTTTTTTTAACCAAAACTCTGCCCGTTTTAGATCTTGATTCACTAAATAGAGTGCGGCTAACGAACTAGTTATAAAGAGTTCTTTTGGGAAATTTTTTGCAGCCAATTGAAGAATTAAAGCCGACTGCGAATCCAATTCTCGGTTATTTAATGCGTAATTAGCCCCTTTTAACAAGAGATTTTTGTTAAATAACTGCCAATAGGCTAAAGGCACATAATGCTGCATTACGCTAAGACTATCACCTTGAGCCGTTCCAGAATTGATAATATCTGTTAACGAAAGTGAGCTTTGGCGCTGGGTTCTCCAGGTTAGCGCAGCAAGAGAATCTATAAAAGAGCGATTTAGCTGCTGATTATAATAGCTCTCAAAGCGGATGCGTTCTTGATCTGCATTCTGATTTTTTACGAAAGGATAGCCAAACAATAATCTTGAAATTTGTACCTCAGCATAGGTTTTATCAAAAGAACTAAGAGCCAAATCTAAAGAAATAGTGCTGCTTGAAAGGTGATTTTCTAGCTTTGGATGTGTAGCTGCTATACGCTCATAAAAGAGTTTTCCGATGGCTTGGTTGGCTGCTGCTGTGGGATGTAAATGGTCGGTAAACCAATTGTTACCCGGTATTCCATTTACTGACTGCTGCTTTGCAAGTTCGTAGACATCAACTACATAAGAGTGATCTAGCTGTTCATAAGAAGCAATAAATTTGTTTAATTCTTTGGGCGCCCTGAAGCGAATACCATCGTATTCTTTTGCTAACTCGAAATAATGAAAAGCACTATCACTTTTGTCTTCTCTCAATAACACATTCGCTTTTTCAAATGAAGCCAAGGCAGCGGGGTTATCGCTCATTGGCGCTTGGTCAGCCAAGTTAGAGGCAAGAGTTCCCAAATAAACCGGAATATTTTTTTCTGTAAATGCAAGAACCGTGGAAGTCAGATTAACGTCAAATTGCTCAAGTCCGTCATAGTATATATCGCCTTCAAAGCCTATGCTAGCCTCTTTAACTACCTCTGCCATTAAGGTTCTATTTTGCGTCTGCTCTTTCTTTACGCCAATAAAACGTTCTATAAACTGATATAGCCTAAGGTTTTTTAAATGCAATATTAAGCGCTTAACACCAATTGCATTTCCTAACCCATATTGAGAAGTTCCCACTCCAAAAGAGCCATAAAATTCATTATGTCCGGCATAAATCACTACGGCATCAGGCTCATAAGGCAGTATTCTGTGGGCAACATCTTGTAACACATAACTGTTAATGGCAGTCATTCCCAGATTTATTACTTCGATGTTTAGGCCTACTGTTTCCGCTAATAAGCTGCGTTCTAGATTTGCAGCAAAACTGTGATAATAATTATAAGGAAACCCCTGTGCGCTTGAACCTCCTAGAACAAATACCCTAAACGTATTCCCGTCTTTTTTACGTAAAAAAGTATTAGGCGCAACCTGTGGCCTAAAGGCAGGAAAATAGCGCGTGCTGAAAGAGGGGTTTGCAATGAGTTGGTCTTCATGCTCCGGAACAGCAATAAATAGCTCTTGGTACTCAGCTCGGTAGTCAGAAAGGCGAAGTAGTACCTCAATACTGAATAACAATGCAAGCGGGAAGGCTAGAATTATAAGCCAGAAGAAGGATTTCTTTAGGAATGTTGGACTAGGTTTGGCCGTCATAAAAAAGCAATTTTGCGCTAAGCGATGTATTAATTGATAAAAATTATACTATAATTAGGAATATTTATTATCTAATAAAGCAAGATTTCAACCTAATATCGAGTTTAACTATGAAAAGAATAAATTTTCAATTAGCCCTATTAGTGGTTGCTGTTATTATTGCTAGCTGTAGTAACTCGGCAAGTTCTGCTCAAGACGACCCTCTTGAGCAAGAAATTGTTGAAGTGTCGAAGTTAGTTAATGCTCTTGAAGAACGAAAAAATGCTAACAATTATTATGATGATAAAAATGCAAAAATAGCAGTGTCGGGAAGAATCAAAAGTGTCATTATCAATGTTTCTTATTCATCAGGGTAGCTAAACTGGATTTTATTTTTTCAAAATCAATGAAAAAAAGATTTTAAAACCTATTAACTAACACCTGTTGATAAATCGGGAAATACCTTTGATGTCAGCGATCAAGACTTATGGACAACACGCCGTTTTAAAACTACCAAAATAGAAATACCCCTTTTGCATCATATAGCAGAGCAGTTGAATATAAAATTGATGCAGCCCAAAAAACCATCCAAAAAATTTGGGAATTCATTGTCAATAAGCGTTTTTTTACGCCTAATACAGGCGATGTGGACTATTTTCCAGAAACGGGAAATCGCTTGATTGTTTTTATGTTGGGATCTGCAAACACACCTAGAATCGTGGAAATCAACGCAGATAAATAGGTTTTATTTGAGACAATTATCGATCAAGCTCAAAATTTCTAAAGATCAGAAAAGGTATATCTTTATTAATTCCCAAATAAGTGAAAATTTTTCTCACAAATATGAGATAAATTTCTTACCATCGATGCATAACCTTAATTTTTTTTGATTTATGGAAAAGCGATTTTTTGTTAAACACACCCTTCTTTTGGTCGTTGGTCTTTTACTATCGAACCAATTATCTGCGCAAAATCAGCTTTTAAAGCCTGAAATTGAAGCCAAAGTTGACTCTGTTTTATCGCTAATGACCTTAGCAGAGAAAGTAGGACAGCTCAACCAGCATAATGGAGCTTGGGAATTTACCGGCCCTGTACCCGAAGGCGACTACCAGCAAGAGCGCTTTGAGTTGCTCAAAAATGGTGGCGTTGGCTCAATGCTTAACGTAACCGGTGCCGAAGCAACTAGAGCAGCACAAGAAATTGTGATGGAGCACAGCCGACTTAAAATCCCACTGATTTTTGGCTATGATGTAATTCATGGCTACAAAACCATGTTCCCTATTCCATTAGCTGAGGCCGCCAGTTGGGACTTAGCTGCCATCGAAAAATCTGCCAGAATTTCTGCCATTGAAGCATCTGCTGCTGGTATTAACTGGACCTTTGCACCCATGATGGATCTTAGCCGTGACCCTCGTTGGGGCCGTGGTATGGAAGGTGCGGGTGAAGATCCTTATTTAAGCGCATTGGTTTCCGTGGCTAGGGTAAAAGGTTTCCAAACAAACGACCTGTCTACCTATAACTCTATTGCTGCAACAGCCAAACATTTGGCAGCTTATGGCTTTGCCGAAGCAGGTAAAGATTACAACACTACAGAAATTAGTAACAACACCTTGCTGAACATGGTTTTACCTCCGTTCAAGGCGGTAAATGATGCTGGTGTTGCTTCAATGATGAACTCTTTCAATGATATGTGGGCAATTCCTACCACAGCTAGCCATTATTTGCAGCGAGAATTGCTGAAAGATGACTGGGGATTTAACGGTATCATTTTATCAGATTGGGGCTCAATTCGTGAAATGATTCCTCATGGATATTCTGAAGATCTAGAAATGGCTGCAAAACAAGCCATTTTAGCCGGTAATGACATTGACATGGAATCGGAAGCTTACCAACGTCACTTAGTAGCGTTGGTTGAGGCTGGTGAAGTTCCTATATCTGTGGTAGACGAAGCGGTATCAAGAATGCTGAGAATGAAATTTTTACTAGGTGTTTTTGATGATCCATATCGCTATTCAAATGAAAAACGCGAAAAAGAACTCACCTACACTAAAGAACATAGAATGGCAGCAAGAGACGTTGCCAAAAAATCTATTGTTCTGCTAAAAAATGAAAGCAATTTACTTCCCTTAAACCCCACTAAAAAAGCAACCATTGCAGTAATTGGTAAACTAGCCAATGATAAAGATACGCCAATTGGTAGCTGGAGAGGCAGAGCAGAGGCTAATTCAGCGGTTTCTTTATTAGAAGGAATTAAAGCTGCTGTTGGCAAAAATGTAACCGTAAATTATGCACCAGGTTATGTATTAGCCGTTGGCGACCGCACCTTTATTCATGAACTGCAATTTGGTGATGATGACGGTTCTGGCTTCGATGAGGCTATTTCTATCGCAAAATCAGCAGATTATGTGATTATGGCTTTAGGCGAAGAGGGCTTCCAAACGGGTGAGGGACGTAGCCAAGTAGATGTTTCTTTAAAGGGTCGCCAGGTTGAACTGATGAACAAAATATTGGCCGTGAATAAGAATACCGCTATTGTTTTAATGAATGGTCGCGCCATCGTAGAGCCTGAACTTTATGACAACCCAAAAGCGGTTGTTGAAGCATGGCACTTAGGAACTGAAGCAGGCCATGCCATTGGCGATGTGCTATTTGGTAGATACAATCCTGCGGCAAAAATGCCAATGACTATTCCAAGACACGCTGGTCAGATACCAATCTATTATAATCACAAAAATACAGGACGACCAAGTACAGGGCCCAATGACGCCGGTTTAGTATTCTGGAGCCACTTCACAGATGAGTCAAACGACCCGAGATTTCCATTTGGTTTTGGTTTGAGTTACACCACCTTTACGTATTCTGATATGAAGCTTTCTGCTGCTTCAATGGGGATGGATGATGAAGTTACACTATCAGTTAAATTGACTAACTCTGGTAAAATGGATGGTGAAGAAGTTGTTCAATTCTACATAAAAGATCATTTTGGCTCAACTATTCGTCCGGTAAAAGAATTAAAAGGCTTCCAAAAAGTTATGCTGAAAGCAGGTGAGTCTAAAACTATCAGTTTTAAAATAAATGCAGAAACCTTAGCGTTTTATGGTGCAGACCATACCTTTAAAGCAGAAAAAGGGGCGTTTACCTTCATGGTTGGCACAAACTCAGATGAAGTTCAAGAACTGCCTTTTATGCTAAATGAGAAATAATATGAGCTTTCTTTGGATCATGCTGTTGACAGCTTTTGGCTTTTTTACAGCTTTTTCCAAGGATTCTGTTCAAAACTCAACTTCTGGTTTCTATAAAGCTCAGGGGCCAAACATACTGGATGCGACAGGAAAGCCAGTCGCGCTTCGCGGGGTAGGCTTAGTAGGCTGGCTTATGCCTGAAGGCTATATGCTCAAAATCGCAGCGCCAGACGGTGGCTCACCAACTAGTATTAGAAATCAAATAACAGCCCTAATTGGCGCCCAAGCCACTCTAGATTTTTACGCACTGTATCAACAAAATTACGTGCAAGAAGCAGATATCAAGGCACTAAAAGAATGGGGCTATGATCATATTAGGCTGCCATTCCATTATAAAGTTTTTTATGACCCAGACTCAGATCAATTTCTAGAGGAAGGATTCTCACTGCTAGATGATTTTATTGGCTGGTGCAAGAAATACGATTTAATGATCATTCTAGGGATGCATGCAACGCCGGGGGCGCAAAATCATTTGAACATTTCTGATAGCGATGGCACAGCAAGATTATGGACAGTGCCTGATCCTTACCAAATACAAATTTTGAAAATTTGGGAAGAGTTTGCTGCACGCTACAAAGATGAAACCCAAATTATTGGCTTCGATTTAGTAAATGAGCCTGTTTTACCAGATGAATACAATGTGGCGTTGTTTCGTAAATTTTATGTAGATCTTATTAAATCCATCCGTAAAATAGACCGCAATCATATCATGTTTGTAGAGGGTAATTGGTTCGCTACGGATTTCACAGCTTTAACACCACCTATGGATGATAATATGGTGTATACGTTTCATAAATACTGGAATCACACTTCACCTAGTACCATTCAGTACCTCACAGACATCAGAAACGAATACCAAGTGCCCTTATGGTTAGGCGAAACAGGAGAGAACAGCAATAGCTGGTTCTATGAAGTCTCCAGAATGGTAGAAGCCCGAAATATTGGCTGGAATTGGTGGACCCACAAAAAGTATGATACCCTAACTGCGCCGCTTTCTGTGGTAACAAATCCAGATTATGAAGCTGTTCTAAGCTACTGGCGAGGTGGCCCAAAACCCACAACAGAAGTTGCTATCAAAGGCCTCATGCAAATGGCTACAGACCTTCATATCGATAAAAGTGTTTACCGACCAGATGTTATTCCAGCGCTCTTTGATCCAGATTTTAACTCAAATCCTGAGCCATACACTGCGCATAAAATCCCAGGAACTATTGCAGCTGTACAATTTGATTTGGGAAATCAAGGAATGAGCTACAACGACACCGATTATATTAATACCTCTGGTTCTCCTGGCGGCCCAAATATAGGCGGTAGTTTCCGCAACGATGGCGTAGATATTGAGGTAACCAAAAACTCTGGTGGTTTCGACTACATTGTTGGTTGGATTGCGAATGGTGAATGGCTAGAGTATATCTATAAGGCTACATCTAGCAGGCAAATGGAAATGTCAGCACGCATTGTAGCGCCCCAAAATAATGGGAAAATGAGCGTCTTTATAGACGGCAAAAGGGGCCTTAATAACATTACAATTCCCGCAACGGGCAGTTATTCTACTTGGCAAACCGTTTCTTTAGGCAAAATAAATATCGAAAGTGGTGAGCATAAGCTGCGTGTAGTTTTCGACGCATTTGGCTTCAATTTGAATGAACTTATATTCTCATTAACAAGCGATTAAAATTTTAAATAGGTGCTTATTCCTTAAGAATCTAGTATTCTCAGTCACCTATTATCAAACCCTTGCATTACTTAATCAATTAAGCGAAAATTATGGCTAGCGGACCTGTTTCTCAACCTTCCCAAACCGGTAACTCAGACGGTAAATCGTATACCTTTGCCTTTAGTGCATTAACCATTTTGTTCTTCATGTGGGGCTTTTTAACCAGTTTAAATGATATCCTCATTCCGCATTTAAAAGCTGTTTTTGATTTAAGCTTTACCCAAGCATCCCTCATTCAATTCACTTTTTTCTCTGCCTACTTTATTATGTCTATCCCGTCTGGGAAGATCATTGAGTACATAGGCTATAAAAACGGCATTGTAGCCGGCTTAGCCACTGCTGGCGTAGGCGCTATGATGTTTTATCCCGCAGCAGCCATGCCGTCTTATCCGTTATTTCTTGCGGGTTTATTTGTTCTAGCTACTGGCATAACCATTCTACAAGTTGCAGCAAATCCCTATGTATCGGTTTTAGGTACACCATCTGGTGCATCAGCAAGGCTAAATTTATCTCAAGCTTTCAATTCACTAGGTACAACCCTAGCACCAGCATTCGGTGGCTTGTTAATTTTGTCTGCCACCGTTTTCACAGTTGATCAATTAGCCTCTATGAGCGGCGACGAGCTAGCCACGTACAAAGCCTTAAAAGCTACCACGGTTCAAATTCCGTACATTGGCTTAGGCATAACCCTATTCATTATGGCGGGTATTTTCGCCTTCCTAAAGCTCCCAACCATATCAGAAATTGACGAGCGAGAAGATCATCATACCTTTTCCGAAGCGCTGAAAGTTCCACATTTATTACTAGGCGTGATAGCCATATTTGTTTACGTAGGTGCAGAAGTATCTATCGGATCGTACCTAGTAGACTTCATCATTGAGCCAGATATTGCTGGACTAACAGAAAAAGCTGCTGCAAGTTTAGTTTCCCTGTATTGGGGTGGCTCAATGATAGGCCGCTTCTTGGGTTCTATTCTTATGGGCGATGCGGCTACTAGCAGCAAAAAGAATCTTTACATATTTGGGATTTTTATTTTCTCTGTAATAATTGGCTGGTCGTTTACTCAAGACCTAATGTACACCGGCGTATTTGTTGGCTTTGTGGCATTAAATTATATTCTTTTCTTAGCGGGAAAGGGTACACCGGGTAAAACACTGGGCATCTTAGCATTAGCCGCTTCTATTTTGAGTTTTACTACCATCTTTTTCTTTGGTATGACCGCAGTATGGCTAATTCTAAGCGTTGGCTTATTCAACTCCATCATGTTCCCAACTATTTTCACCTTAGCCATTAAAAACCTGGGAAGATTAACAGGCAAAGGTTCTAGTCTGCTGATAATGGCCATTGTTGGTGGTGCCATTATACCGGTTATGATGGGCTTTTTAGCCGATAATATAGGCCTGCACAAATCATTTTTCTTGCCAGCCTTGTGCTATATCTATATAGCCTATTATGGTTTTAAAGGCTCAGATGTCAAAGCATAAATAAGACGCTGGTTTCCGTAAGACAGATTAGAAGCGGACAAGAACAAAGCTTGTCCGTTCTAACAACTAAAAACTACTCTTTGCCGAACAGCCCTTCTTCTTCAAGAAAATCTAGGGTCTCAACGGCATGTCTGAAATGTGGAATAACAATAGAGCCACCAACAAACATGGCGATATACAAAGCTTCCACTATTTGTTTTTTGGTCCAGCCCGCTTTAGCAACTTCTTCTAAATGGTAGTCAATACAGTCGTTACATCGCAGAACGGTAGATGCTACCAAACCCAAAAGTTCTTTGGTCGGCGCATTTAGCTCACCTTCCCGGAAAGCAGAGGCATCCATGCTGTAAAATCGCTTTACACCCAAATGCTCTAGATCTAATACTTTTTCGTTTAACGCCTTTCGTTTTTCACGAAACAATTCTAATCGGTTTTTTTCCATCGTGACATTCAATTTTTGTATGTTAAGTGCCAATAAGATACGTTTTTTGCTTCTAGCTCACTTATATGAAAGCCCGTAGAGATATTGCTATTGTCGGAGCCGGTATTACCGGATTAATTATTGCCTATCAACTCAAAAAGATGGGCCACAATGTCCGTGTGTTTGAGTCTGCTAAAGAGGTTGGCGGAGCCATTAAAACCGTTAAAGATGAAGGCTGGCACACAGAGATAGGGCCAAATACCGTTCTGTTAAAAGATCAGAGAATCCGAGATTTCATTGAAAATGAACTTGGTTTGGCAGAGCAGTTAATCTTTGCTAACGATAAATCAGCGAAACGCTATATCGTTAAGGATGGGAAGCCACAAGTCTTACCAACATCTCCGCTTGCCTTTCTATTTAGCCCTTTTTTCTCGCTTAGCGCCAAAATTAGGCTACTCAAAGAACCTTTTATACCGGCTAGAAGTATAAAAAACCTTGAGGAAGAATCGGTTGCAGATTTTGTAAACAGAAGACTTGGCAAAGAGTTTTTAGACTATGCGATTAATCCATTTATTGCTGGCGTTTATGCGGGAAACCCCAAGCATCTTTCTGTTAGCCAAGCTTTCCCAAAACTTGTAGAGCTTGAACAAGAATACGGCTCGTTGATCAAAGGGCAGATAAAGGGCGCAAAAAAACGCAAAGATGCTGGAAGAGCAAACCCAGATAAAGCCCGAATTTTTTCTTTCAAAGATGGACTTCAAACCCTTCCCAATAAACTGGCTAGCTTGTTAGCAAAAGAACTCCGGCTCGACCATCGAATTACCCAGGTTAAGCCTAAATATTTTAGCTGGGATATAACCCAAATTCACAACGGCAGATATATTGAAAGTCGCTTCGATAAGGTGATTTTTGCATGTGGGGCCCAAGGGTTAAGCCAAATAGATGGGCCTTGGGTAATGCCACCAACAGAACGGGTTATCCAACCGCCACTTTCAGTAGTTTCATTGGGTTTCAAGCGCAGCGACATTAAACACGCTTTAGATGGCTTCGGGATGTTGGTTCCTGAGGTAGAAAACAGAAAAATCTTAGGGTGTCTTTTCTCATCCAGCTTATTTGAAGATAGAGCGCCTTATGACCACGTTTTGTTAACCTGTTTTGTGGGCGGAACTCGCCAACCACGGTTAACAGAAATGGCCAATCAACGCCTTATAGACATGGTTTACCTAGAGTTAGATGAGCTTTTAGGCATCAAGGGGCCTTATGTATTTGCTAGGGTAGACCGTTGGAAAAAGGCCATTCCTCAGTATAATTTGGGTTACGAAAAGATCAAAAACCTAATAGGTGCCGTAGAAGGGGAAAATAAAGATCTATACTTTGCCGGCAATTTTATGGAAGGAATTTCTGTGGGAGACTGTATGCTTCATGCCTTTAAAATAGCAGAACGAATTAACAACGAACCTTAACAATTAAGTTTTCTAAACATGAATACGCCCAAAAAAATTGCCATCATAGGTTTAGGTTGGCTAGGAAGACCTTTAGCATCCCTACTAAAAAAAGATGAATGGTTGGTGAAAGGTTCAACTACTCGCTTTGATAAAGCTGATGTTTTACGCAATGAAGCCATTGAAACCTACGTCTATCACTCCTCTATTGGGGTGCAATTCCCGAAAGCACTATCAGATGCAGATGCACTTTTTTTGAACGTCCCGCCTGGCATAAGAAGTGCCCTAAATAAAGAGGCTGCAGCTAGAGATTACGTTAAAGAAATGAACAAAATTTTAGGGGAGTTTGACTTTAACAGAACGCATTTAGTTGCTGCTTCATCTACCTCCGTTTATCCGGAACAAAACACGCTATTGGATGAATCTTTTGGCGCATTGGGTATTCCATCTGGTGAAGCAGGTGAGGCACTTAGAGAGTATGAAAGAAACTGTTTGGACATTGGCGGCCCAAATACCACTATTCTTCGATTTGCTGGCTTGTATGGGCAAGATCGACATCCGGTTCGGTTTTTTACGGGAAGAGATAAAATTCAAGGAGGCCAACAACGCGTAAATATGGTCTCCAAAGAGCGCTGTTTAACTGTTCTTAGAAATGTGTTTAATAAACCTGTTTATGGCGAAATTTTGAATGTAGTAAACTCTGATTACCCAACAAGAGAAGAGTTCTACACAAAAGCATGCAAAGAATTAGAGCTAGAAAAACCGCAATTTGCTCCAGACGGGAAAACGGCTTACGGTAGAATGGTGTCTAGTGCCAAGATTGAAGAGCTAGGTTTGGTTTAGTGCAGGTTTTTGGCTTTGCTGAGGTTTGAGGTGAGAGGTGTCGCTTCGCTCTCTAAGGTTTGAGGTTAGAGGTGCCGCTTCGCTTAGGTTAGAGGTTTTAATTCTTGTCAAAAAAACAGAAAAAAAATTAATTAAAAGACTTGTAACTAATTGTACTACCTGAACATAAATTTTTTAGGGAAACCTCCAACCTCCAACCTCCAACCTCCAACCTCCAACCTCCAACCTCCAACCTCCAACCTCCAACCTCCAACCTCCAACCTCCAACCTCCAACCTCCAACCTCCAACCTCAACATGGAACCCCTAACTAATTAGTATGGTTTCTGTAGTGAATAGAAATTAAAATAGAATTTTCCCATGTCGCAAATTAAAGATAAAGTAGTTTTCATAGCCGGTGGATCTGGTGGAATAGGCTCTGCATGTGCAAGATTGTTTGCCAAAGCAGGCGCAAAAGTAGTTATAACGGGCAGAAATCTTGAAACCGTACAAACTCTTGCCAATGAACTAAATGCAGCAGGTTACACGGTTTACGCCAAAGAAATGCAAGTTACAGATTTAGCTTCTGTTTCTGATGCAGCGCGCAGTACTTACGAAGATTTAGGAAGTATCGACGTTCTGATTAATGCATTCGGAATGGGCGTTATTCAGCCATTGCTAGATATTAATCCAGACAGTGCAAAAGAGATGATTGACGTTAACGTCTTTGGTACTTTTTTAGTTACCCAAACCGTTTTCCGATTTATGAATGAGCAAAAGTCCGGCAGAATTATCATGTTCCCAGGCACAATGGGTAAATATGTAATGAAAAATGCCTCGCTTTATGCAGCAACCAAGCACGCATTACAAGGTTTTGTTAAAGGACTGATAGAAGAGAATAGAAGAGTACCAATTGGCTTTACATTAATGTACCTAGGCGGAGTAGACACGGACTTCTGGGATGCGCCAACCGTAGAAATGCGCGTACAACGCGACAAGATGCTAAGCGTTGATGAAGTAGCTAAAGCGGTTTATTACGCAGCTTCTCAGCCTGCTGGCAGCGTACTAAATGAAGTGGTAATGCAACCAGAAAGCCATCAATTAGTGTAGACAACTTTTACGCCACAACTAATATATTGACAAAAAAAGGACACTATTTGTAGTGTCCTTTTTCGTTTAAACTAGCTTAACTCAATTAATCAGCAGCTATCAGGTTATAACACCACCATCTACACTCAAGGTGGTTCCCGTAATAAAAGTTGCTTGGTCAGAGGCCAAGAAAACATACGCATTTGCTACATCTTCAGGGGTCCCTAGTCTTTTTAGGGGTGCTTTTGCTGCTAATTTCTGTAAAATATCGTCCGGCATATCTTTTAGAATGTCCGTGCTTATGAAGCCAGGTGCTACCGCATTAACCCGAATACCTTTACTTCCTAACTCACGCGCCCAAACCTTGGTCATGCCAATCACACCCGATTTAGTAGCCACATAATTGCTTTGTCCGTAGTTACCGTACAGGCCAACAACAGAGCTAGCATTTAGTATTACGCCAGAACCTTGCTCAACCATTATGGCAGCAGCAACTTTCCCGCAATTAAAAACCCCTTTCAGGTTCACATTTATTACGGCATCCCACTCGTCATAGCTCATCTTTAAAAGCGATCGATCTTTTAGAATTCCCGCATTGTTTACCAAAACATCAATGCTTTTAAAACGCTCTTTGATGCTACTAAAACAGGCTTCTACAGCTTCAGAATTGCTTACATCTAAGGTGTAGGTTTCAATTTCATAGCCTAATTTATCTAGCGCTAATTTGGTTTTAGATAAGGCATCTGGGTTAATATCTACTATTATCACTCGGGCATTTTCTGCTGCAAAAGATTGTGCGGTGGCTCTTCCAATACCATTGGCGCCTCCCGTAATGACAATAGTTTTCTTCTCAAGACCGGTAATTATTGGCATATCATTGATTTTTGAACATAATTGAAGATGTGACTCATGTGCAGTAACCTAAATGGTATAAGCTCATTGATTTAATGAACTTAAGATTAAAAATAAACATTCTTTAAAAAAGCGCTTTTTTTATTAAATAATAAATGCTATTTCAATTTGTGGCTAATCCCACTATTTTTGGCAACAATAATTTTTTTTGGGTTCGAGTATTTAGCGGCTAATATAAATGAACTTATACGTATATCGATTTTTATATACCGTAGTGATTACGGTAATTCTCTTACTATTTGTGCCAATTGACAATCTTCATGCTCAATTTGGTATCGGTGTTTCTTATGAAAAAAGGGAAGTAACCACAGGAAACAGCCTTTCATCGCCTGAATATGGCTTTGGTGTAAGACTAGAGAATGATTTTGGCCCAAGAATTCCGTTAATAAAATTGGGCTGGCGTATTTATGCTAGTGCGTTTTCAATGGAAGAGGAATTTAATGAGCAGTTAAATGATGTGCTTGAAAACAATGTAAACGCCGTAATTGTAGACGCCGGTTTCTCTCTTTTCTTGGAAGTTAAAATGCCGCTCTTTGTTAATCCTTATGCTGGTGCAGGCCTTGGCTATGAAAGTAGAAATAGTTCTCTGACAAGCGGATCACTTGAATTACTAAATGAAGAGACTACTGAGCTGCAAACTTTGCCAATGAATATTAATAGTAACGCCCTTTATTACCACGGTTTTGTTGGCATGAAACTATCTCCGATACCTATTTTTAAGCCTTTTGTTGAATACAGATATACAGGTGTGACTGAAGTGGGCGATTTGAACAAAATACCCGGCCGGCTTTTATTTGGTATAACACTTGAATTCTAAGCTTTGGCTTTGTTTGTTGTAAATAGGCCAAAGTAAAAAGAAGAATAAAGTCCTAAATCCTCTATATTCGCTTAAGACTCAACTTTAAAACTGTTCAGTAGTAGCGCTCTCACAAAACTTTCTAAATAAGTCATACAAATGAAAAAAGCTCTCAGTCTACTATTTACTAGCATTCTTTTCATCTTGCTTTTATGCAGTCAAGCCTACGCACAGTTTAGTATTGGTGCTTCTTTAGAGCGTAAAATTGATGATGGCAACCTCAGAGGTGTACCAAAAAATGGCATTGGAATTCGAATTGAGAGCGGAATTGGGCCAAAAATACCTCTTCTTAAAATTGGCTACAGAATTCATGCTAGTGCCTTTAATGCTGAATATGATTTTTCAGACAGTGTTAGTGATTTATCCAATTTGAATCGCAAATCAAATGTATATGATTTTGGAGCGGCTTTAGTTGGTGAAATTAAACTCCCATTTTTGGCAAACCCCTACGCAGGTCTAGGTATAGGCTATGAAGTGCAAAATATCACTGCCTCAACTTATAGTGGGCAGTTTCACGATAAACTAAGTAACGATGGTATCGCAAAATCTATTGCACCAGCCCTTGTTTCAATTGAAGAGAATAGTTTTTATTACAATGCTTTTGTAGGACTCAAGTTTACGCTTATTCCTATTCTGCATCCTTTTGCAGAATACCGTTTCTCCGGTTTCACCGAATTAGACGGAATTACAGACTCACCTGGCCGATTTCAATTTGGAATTATGTTAGATTTCTAGAAGAAAAGCCAATATTTCCCCTAAAGTCTATTTTTCCACACTTAAACTATATTTTTATTCGTGGCCTCACCCACCAATCTCCCACCGCAAAAATTAGTTACACATCCCTCAGAGGTTGAACTGCCTAAGGCTCAGCAACTAGAGCTAGAGCAGTTCAAGATCTTATGCACTCAGTATATAGGGCAGTGTAATGAGCAACTTATTGAAGACGCATATAAATTGTGTTTTGTAGCGCACAAAGATGTTGTTAGAATCTCTGGAGAACCTTACTATCTGCATCCACTAGCCGTTGCTACTATTGTAGTGAAAGATATTGCCACCGACGACGTTTCTGTGGCAGCAGCTTTGCTACATGATGTTATAGAAGATACAGACTATACTCTCAGAAATATAGTAGATTGGTTTGGGGAAGATGTGGGCGTAATTGTTGACGGTGTTACCAAGATTTCGGATGTCTTTAAAGACAAAAACACCAAGCAAGCAGAGACTTTCATGAAGTTACTGCTCACTATGTCTAACGATTTGCGCGTGGTCTTAATAAAGTTTGCTGATCGCCTGCATAATATGAGAACCATTCATCACGTTACGCGTGAAAAACAGCTCAAAACAGCTTCCGAAACAAAGTTATTGTATGCACCTTTGGCTCACAGATTGGGCTTATTTAAGATTAAAAGTGAATTAGAAGACCTTTGTTTTAAAGTAGAAGATCCCAACACCTACAAATTTATTGCCCGAAAACTCAAAGAAAAAAAAGAATCTAGAGAAGAGTTTATCAATGATTTTATGGCTCCTATTAAGGAGAAATTGGTAGAACAGGGCTTTAAATTTCAAATTAAAGGCCGGCCAAAGCACCTATTTTCCATCTACAAAAAAATGGTAAATCAGCAGAAACCATTTGAAGATATTTACGACTTATTCGCAATCAGAATAATTCTAGACAATCAGCATAGTGTAGACGATTGTTGGCGCGTTTACTCCATTTTTTCCAATATGTACACGCCCATTCCGGATAGACTTAGAGATTTTATCAGCAAGCCTAAATCCAACGGATATCGCTCATTGCATACAACCGTAATGACCCCTAGAGGAAGACGCGTAGAAATTCAGATTCGTACCTTAAATATGGATGAGGTTGCGGAAAGAGGCCTTGCTGCTCACTGGAAATATAAAGAGGGAACCAATAGCACTACGGAAGTTGATAAAATCTCTAATTGGTTGCGAGATATTATTGAAAAAACAGACGCAGATGATGTGCCGCAGTTTGTTCAAGATTTTCAGCTAAATCTACAAACAGATGAAATTTATATATTCACCCCAAAAGGCGAAACCGTAACGCTGCCAATTGGCGCAACACCCCTAGATTTTGCGTTCGAAATACATACAGCAGTAGGCGAAAAAGCTCGGGCAGCCAAAGTAAACGGGAAAATGACGCCCTTACGCCATAAATTAGCTATGGGTGATCAAGTAGAGATCATAACGGCTAAGAATATAAACATTAGCATAGACTGGCTAGATCATGTTGTTACCCACAAAGCGCTATCTAGAATAAGACAGTTTGTTAAGAAGCAGGAAAGAAAGATACGGGCTGACGGCAGAGATTTACTGTTAAAACGCGTCAAAGATTTTGACGAGCATACCGAACAAAGAGAGTTAATGCCTTTTGCTCAATTTATGGGCTATCAAAACTTAGAAAGTATCTATACCGATTTAGGTACAGAACATCTAGATAGTAGAAAAGTTGCTTCTGAATACGAGAAATATGTCAAGAAAAAAGATGATCTCTCTTCAACCTTGCCAGAAGTTCTAGATAACAACAAAATAGAAGAGCAATTTTTACAGGCGGCTAGAGATATTGCCACCACACAAGGCGCATTGGTTATTGATGGTTCTATGAGCGACCTGAAATACTCGTATGCAAAGTGCTGCCATCCAATACCAGGTGATGATGCCATCGGTTTTGTGAGTAAAGCCGGTGAAGTCAAAATCCATAGAACCAATTGCAAGAATATGCAGTACTTACTGAAAACGGCTGAAGAGCGTGTTGTTGATGTTACATGGGTAAATAGTATTAGCTATAAGTTCATGGGAGCCATTAAGTTCGTAGGAGAAGATAGAGTGGGTTTAATAAACGACGTAACGGAAACTGTATCTAAATTCTTGAAAACTAATATACAAGCGCTAAATATTAGTAGTGATTCGGGAATGTTCGAGGGTATAATTTCGATTTATGTAAGAGATCGTATTCACTTAGATCAGATAATTAACAAATTATCCAGAATTTCAGGTATGAAGTACGTCTATCGCTACGAATAATCTGAAGTATTTTAGACCCTATCTCAGAGCCCTTAAATGAAAAAGTCCCTTTTCCGAGCAAAAGAACTATGAAAACATATACCAAACGTGATTTAGTGCGTATTATTGCAGATCAACGGAAAGAACCTATGGTGCAGGTAGAATCAATGGTAGATGATGTTATTAGGGCATTCAGAAGCGTAATGTTAGAAGCAGATCCAGAATGTAGAATTGAAATACGAGATTTCGGGGTCTTTGAAGTCAAGACCACAAAAGCCAAACCAAAGGCTAGAAATCCAAAAACAAACGAAGTTATTTATGTTCCCGCACATAGAAAAACCCACTTCAAACCAAGCAAATTGATTAAAGACTTCCTAAAACAGCCATTAGATATTGAATAAAAAACACTTTAAATACTGGCATATTTATTCAAATTCTATCCATTATGTAGAATTTTCTATAAAATGTTTGGTTAAAAAAAATGCAGGAATCAACCAATATTTTGTTGATCAAGCTTTATCTTAACTGAAAGTTATAAATTCCACCAGATATTAAACCATGTCTATACTGCCTATAGTTACCTATAATGATCAGGTGCTACGAGAGAAGACTATCGAAGTAAAAGAGCTAACTACAGAGGTTAAACAGTTCATAGAAGATCTTTACGATACAATGTACAATGCAGATGGTGTTGGCATAGCAGCGCCACAAGTGGGTAGTTCACATCGAATATTTGTAATAGATCCAGACGAAATTTCGGAAGATTTGGAGGGAAAGGTTTACGGACCAATGACCTTTATAAATCCTAAAATCGTTAAAAAGTGGGGAGAAGAGAAACCCTACAGAGAAGGATGCCTAAGTTTGCCAGATTTATTTGAGGATGTGAAGAGACTGGCATCTATCGAGGTACATTACCTAAACGAAAATTTTGAAGAGATAGTACTAGAAGCAGATGGGTTTTTAAGCCGAGTGATCCAACACGAAATTGACCATTTAGAGGGCATCCTTTTCATAGATTATTTAAGCCGATTCAAGAAAAGAATTGTTGCAAAAAAGCTAAAAAAAATTCAGACCGGTGAACAAGAAACGGCTTATCCATTAGTAGAAAAAGGCTAATTATTAATCAAAAGATGCCACTTATGAGAGTCGTTTATATGGGTTCACCAGACTTTTCGGTTCCTGGTTTACAAGAATTACATACCCAACTCGCAACAGAAATTGATATTGTTGGCGTAGCATCTAATCCGGATAAACGCCGTGGTAGAGGTACTAAAACGTCGCCCACACCCGTAAAAGCTAAAGCCTTAGAGCTAGGCATTCCCACTTTTGATGTAGATAAAACTTCAGATCCAGCATTTCATCAATGGCTTAATGCACTAAAACCAGATTTATTAGTGGTAACCGCTTTCAGAATTTTGCCTAAAGAGGTTTTAGCCATTCCTAGTGTTGGCTCAATTAATATACATGCCTCATTATTACCCAAATTTAGAGGCGCGGCACCCATTCACCACGCCGTTATGCAAGGTGAAAAAAAGACCGGACTTAGCTCCTTCTTTCTAACTAAAAAAATGGATGCAGGAAAGCTCATTCTTCAAGAGAAAATTACCATCGGGGGAAATGAAACCACCGGAGAAGTCTACAATAGACTGATGCATTTAAGTGGCTCATTCTTGATCAAAACCCTATCAAAAATTCTACATGAGGAGCTTCAGCTTATAGATCAAGACGAAAGCTTAGCCTCACCAGCGCCCAAATTATTTGCTGAACATTGTGTTATTGATTGGACTAAATCTCCAGCACAGATACATAATCAAATTCGTGGATTAAGCCCATTTCCTGGGGCTTATAGCATAGCAAAGGATGGGAGTAGGTACAACTTTATTCGTAGTTCAGTAGCTACTACAGAAGTTTTAGAAAGTGAAAATTTCCCAACCTTAAATACTGGCGAAGTGGCAAAAGTAGCAGGGGAAATGCTTATTAAATGTGGGAATCAAGACGATAGCAAAAGTGTGCTAGTCATTAAAGAGCTAAAACCAGAAGGCAAGCGCGCAATGAGTGGCTTAGATGTTATTAACGGGAAGGCTGACTTAGTTTTTTAACGTCATTCCCGCGAATGCGGGAATCTAGAAATCTAGGGCTTTAAATTTAGCTATAACTGTCTTTCCCCAACGATCCGCCTGAGGCGGGGAGTGCAGTGAATCTATTAAAGACAAAAAAACAGTAATTAAACCCTCAAATCTGAGCTTTATTTACTGGATCTCCGCTGCGCGAAGATGACGATCTTGGGTCATTCCCGTGAACACGCGAATCCAGTAAACTATTATCAATCTTTCTTAGAAATGAGTAAACGCCTGAATTGCAACACGGTAACCTTTTTTTATGCGTTTTCTATCAACTTCTATGAGATTAGTAATTTCATATTTTTTTTGATATGTGGTATTTTTTTTACAATAGCTTAACCACTAATGAAAAATCCATGTATTATGTTAAAATTTATTCCCTTACTAACCATGCCAATAATGCTGATATCTTTAGATAGTAGTACTATTAAAAGTGTTAACGCATCAAGCAATGTAACCGTGCTAGATGAACAGGCTACACCTTGTTTCGAATATGAAACGATTAGAGTAAACAATGTTGTATGTTCACCTACTGGGCCACCTGATTGTAGTGATGCTATGATTGATACAGAAAGATGTCAGATAGTTGTATTTATTGGAAGCCCAGAAATCATCATAAGACCTTAATAATGCATAAAGTAATACTGCTCTTTATAATAATTCTATTTTTACCATATAGTAGTATTTCTGCTCAAAAGGTATTCAACTTAACTGAAAATACTAGTTATGGTGTTTTTGATTTAGATGATACCTTTTTTTGTGCTTATGAGTACACAAACCTCACAGTTGAAGTATATAGTACAGTAACCTTTGATAAATTATATGAGTTTACAGTTGAAAGCGGTAGAGGACCAGGTGAAATAGAGACAATATTAGGTTTTTTTATCGAAAACGGTATTCTACATTTTGCAGGTCCACTTAGGATTTTATTATATGATTTAAATAAACGTGAATTCTTGGATGAGTTTATACCAAGAGAAAGAATTTGGGAAGCTAATGGCGTAAGAAGTAATATTCTATACTTTAGTACATTAAATCCTAGACCAAATTCAGCGCTATTTGGTTCAGTAAATCTTCAAACAAATCTATTTAAAGAATATAAGTCATCTAGTGTAGAAAAAAACCCTGAATTTGATCCAGATAATTTTAGAGCAACTTTAGGCTTAACTAACAATATGCTAACACGCTTAAGTTATTTTACAGGTAAAATTTCTTATTTGAATTTAGCTACTAATATGTTTGAAGAATTTTTTATTGATGAAGTAAAAAATGAACTTGAAAAAACTGAAGAAGGTACTTATACAAATATAATATTTACTGATCATATCCTATTAAATGATACAACCATAGTACTATCTGCTGAAGGTCGTTCAGAGGTCATGAAGTATGAAAAGAATGTTGTCTATCGCTATGATTTAGTTACAAGAGGTAAGCCAAGCAGTGTTTATACTAGTAAACTAAAAAATATATCTAAAATACGATCAAATAAAAGTATTCTACTACTTATTGATGTTAAGTCAAACCAATTTGAAGTAGTCAAAAAAGCAGATCTTGATCTATAGTAAAATGTGGTAGACAATTCTTAACGTCATTCCCGCGAATGTGGGAATCTATCAAAAAAAACAGTAATTCAACCCTTAAATCTAGGCTTTATCTTCTGGATCTCCGCTGCGCGAAGATGACGGTTTTTGGGTCATTCCCAATATTCAGTATCTGTTCTAATCAGCGTAATTTGCGGGAGCTTAAAAAAAACTTCAAATTAAATTTAAGAATGCCTTAAAGACAACCGAAAAGAGTAATATCGTCAGAAAGAAAAGGGCGTATTCCTATAAAAAGGATATTTCTAGATCGAGCAGAACTGGCGTGTCTCTCTTGATTTGTTTGTAAAAAAAATTGAAAAGCCTTGCCGTAAGCGAGGCTTTTTCTTTTTATAGTGCTCTCACTAGAATGAATTCTAAGATATATCCATAAGTATAAGCTCGAGTGATTTGCGCTAGCAAATAGTATCGAGAGCGAGGTAAATCAGCCTACCTAAACCTGCCTTCATGGTGAACTAGTCCTTCCACTTCTACCAAATTTTCTTCTACTTGCTTGGCCCAAAAGCCTTCCGGATCTGCCGCATTTGGGAATACATCATTAGCCAAGCTTAACTCTTCAGCTAGTTCTGGGTACACAAAACGAAACAGCTGTTCTTCAAACTCTTGCTCAGACATCGCACTTTTAGTGAACATCCCTGCAACAGAACGTTGCCTCTCAGCTTCATATAAAATTAGCGCAGTTGCCACCGATACGTTCAAAGACTGTGTCATTCCGTGCATCGGAATGGTGATATGGCTATCTACTAAAGTGGCCGTCTCTTTAGAAATTCCCCAACCTTCTTGTCCCATTATTATAGCTGTAGGCTTAGTATAATCTACGGTTCTATAATCAACGGCATCATCGCTTAAATGCGCAGCAAGTATTTGCATACCTAAAGATTTAGCATGGGTTATTGCCTCAGTTGTAGTGTCGAATTCCCGCATATTCATCCATTTCCCAGCACCTTTTGATATGCCATTCTGAATTTCGCGACCCGCTGTGAGGTTATGAGCAACAGCCCAAGCATTCATTACACCAGTAGCATCGCAGTTTCTTACAATAGCCGAAAAATTATGCCCTTTTTGGATGTTCTCCATAATTACCGCCATATCTGTTTGACGTTTTTCTAGCATGGCTTTTATCTTTTGAAAGCGGGCACTATTAATTTTTTTCATGTAAGAAATACTAAAATTCGAGACAGTATAGAAAGCAGTTTCTATGCTAAAATTTATTTTAAGGGGAAACGTAAGCATAGAATATAAGACCATTAGTTCTTACAAATAAAAAAAGGGTAATACCAGTCAAATAAGATTGATAACTACCCCAGTTTTGTAGATTTCGCCTAATCGCCTAATCGCCTAATCGCCTAATCGCCTAATCGCCTAATCGCCTAATCGCCTAATCGCCTAATCGCCTAATCGCCTAATCGCCTAATCG
>Ga0306872_100171_pt1 | contig 28099 bp, 35 predicted proteins | sample AntRauMeHopE1498_FD_190455 | JGI IMG/M metagenome (GOLD analysis project Ga0306872, IMG submission 190455) | Saline lake microbial communities from Rauer Islands, Antarctica - Metagenome Hop E1 #498 (v2) (version 2) | ecosystem: Environmental > Aquatic > Non-marine Saline and Alkaline > Saline ...
CAGATAATAATGCAACAGAAATGTTACTTGACGGTGTAATTGCGAGTGCTTCATTCCCAACACTTACAGTAGGGGCACCAGTCTATATGAGTGATACTTCTGGAGATATGGTCGTAGCTCAGCCGAGTACAACAAACTTTGCAATCAGGATAATCGGTGACGCATTATCAGCAACGGTACTGCACTTCTCACCAAGTAGAGATTGGATGGTACATGTTTAATAAATAATAAATAATATTATGAATAAATTAGAATTAAGAGACAGTTTTATAGCAAAAGGTTGGACAGTAGAACCAGTAGTAGATTGGAGACTTGTTTCTCAAGTTGAAGATGTAGAGAAGTATGATGTTAATGTTGTATCACCTGATGATACTTTTCAGACAGCACAAGTAAAAGTTATTGGTGATGTTGCAACACCTCTAGGTGCTTTCAAAGAAGTACCATCTACATTCTCTGAACGACTACGTACATTCCTAGATACTATCGAAGTAAGTGCAGGTGTGTTTGCAGTAGTAGTATCAGATACAAAAGAAAGTGATGAAGTTGCAACATGTGTTGCATACATGGAAGACGGAAGTGTAGCGAATTACGCAGTCAAAGAACGAGCAGATACATTTAGCTTTAAGGAATTAGTCTAATATGTCCCATGTCGCCACAGTAACAATAGACAACACAGAGGTAGATGCAGACCTTACTGATTTTCCTGTATACATAGATTTGTCAGACATGCCAGCTAGTTTTTGGGATGTGGTAACTAATGGTGGTGGTGATATACGAGTCTTCAAAGATGATGATAGTACAGAGTTAGCTAGAGAAGTTGTTAGTTGTCTTACAGCCAGTGACACAGGGGAACTTCATGTTAAGTTTACAGGCACATTATCTAGTTCCACAGACACAGATATTCATATATATGCAGATGGTACAAGTACAGAGCCAGCAGTAACAGCCACGTATGGTAGAGATAATGTATGGAGTGCTTATGAAGCTGTATGGCATTTCCAAGATACAAACTGGATTGACTCATCAGGAAATCTTACAGCACTTACAGCTAGTACAACTGCACCTAGTATAGTTACAGGTAAAATCGGTAACGGTGCTAGTTTTAATAAATCAACACCGAATTATTTATCTCATTCTGGTGTTACTTTTTCAGGAAGTAGAAGTTGGCAATGTTGGGCTAAACATGACGTTTTGAATGATGATAGAATAATGATGGCTCAAGGTAATGCAGGAGGGTTACCAAGAGCTGGTTCAACTGGTGCTAGAACAGGTGTATACAAATTGTTCCATGGAACTTTTGATGGAACAGATGTAACAGCGTACCAAAATGGTGCTGATGCAACAACAAATAGAGTTAGCGGTGTATCTAGCTACGGTTATGGTATGCGTGACAAAGTATCTTTGGGTATAGTAATGGATATAAATCCATCTACATCCAGTACACTAAGTTTTGGTACAAGACCTAGTAATCTAGGAACACTTAACTTTGACGGAATACTAAGTGAATCACGCTTAAGAGATGATGAACTTTCAGCAACTTGGATATCTACTGAGTACAACAACCAAAACTCACCAAGTACATTTTACACAGTAACAGCTGTATCATCTAGCACCACCTCAATCAAATCACTCAACGGTCTTGCAATAGCTTCTGTAAAGTCAAGGAATGGACTTGCAAAGGCGAGCATAAAGAGTATTAACGGACTCAGTAATACGTCGTAATATGGAAGGTATGTGTACAAGAACTGAAGTGAAAGACTTACTAGAGGAGGCTACAAAAACCCTCTCTGATGATATTGCGAACCTCAGACGTGAAAGGCGTGACGACATGAGACGAGTAGCTCATGAGGAAATACAAACAGCAAAAGAGGGCTTCTTCAAGTATGTAGGTATCGGAGGATTCATCGCTGTGGGGACGTTCGTGTACTTCTTTGGTGGCTTAACTGGAGATGTTGAGAACCTGAAAGACGACATGACTGACATAACAAAATCAATGGTAGCCTTAGATGACTTTATGAATAAAGGTGACAGGTTCACCACATCAAACGGACTGGACTTGAAAAACTACTCAGACCAAAATGACGTGCTACTACAGAAACAGATAGACACAAACGCTGACTCTATCAGACAAGGGTTTGAGGACATTAAGGCTGAGATAATAAGGAATAAATAGTATGCAATTAGTAACACCATTAAAAAAATTAATCCGCAAAATATGAGTAAACCAAAATTTAGTGTAGCAATTATCGCAAAAAATGAAGCATTAACACTGCCTAGAATGGTGGAGTCTCTGAAAGAGTTCCAAGAGAGAGGTGGTGATATTTGGATTTTAGATACAGGGTCAACAGACAATACGGTTGAAGTAGCTAAAGAGCTAGGTTGTAATGTAGAAGCTGTTGGAGACAAGTTTAAATTAACTATTGACGAAGATCTCGCAAACAAGATAAATGAGAAGTTTATTGTAGAAGATGAGTTACCAGTAGTTGCTGGAGGTGATACTTTATTTGACTTTGCTTCAGCTAGAAACTATGCCGCTGGTTTGACTAAGAATGACATGATAGCGATGCCTGACTGTGACGAGGTGTTCACCAAGTTTGATATTGACGCACTTGATAATGTTATTGAAGAAGGTGTTGAACAGCTGGAGTATGAGTTTGTATTCTCACATGATGCTCAAGGAAACCCGATAGTAAAGTTCAAGCACTGTAAGTTTTACGATAGGAAGAAACTCAAATGGGTTGGGGTTATACATGAGGTGTTGAGTGGTACAGCAAACAAGAAGTACCTTGGAGAAGATATTATAAAACTGGAACATTTCCAGAATGAAAAAACAAACAGAACAGGGTACTTGAAAGGGCTTGCTTTAGACTGCTACAACAATCCTGAGAATGACAGGAACTCACATTACTTTGCTCGTGAACTGTTCTACTTTGGTAGGCACAAGTCAGCTATCAAAGAATTTAAGAACCATATTTCAATGGACAAGTGGGCTACTGAATCTTCCCAGTCTATGCTTTTGATTGGAGATGCTTATAAGGTCCTTGGAGATTTCGATGAGATGTTGAAGTGGTACGCAAAATCAATTGACAAAGAAGCCCGCAGAGAACCTTTGATGAGATTGGCTGAGTACTATTTCCAGAAAGGTATGTATACACAAGTTAAAATATATGCAGAAGCTGCACTTGCTGTTACTCAACTTCCTTTCTATTCAAATCACCAACCTTACTACGAGAACATCCCACACGAGTTACTATATGTAGCGTACTGGTGGTTGGGGAATAAAGATAAGAGTAAAGAGCATTGGCTCAAGGCTCTAAAAATGAAACCAGCTCATCCTAGGTATTTGAAAGATGCTGAATTTTATAAGGATAAAGAATAATATCATGTACTCAACAGGAGCAGAAAAAAGTAAATACGACATTAGGACTTTTTCATACATCCCCACCACTGCAAATATAAAAGGTGGGAGAAGGTACGACCCTGAAGATATTGAAGACCAACATAGAGTTGGTATTTGTACGGGGATTTCAATGACAATGAACGCTCGGAAGTATTTTAAGATAGATTTTTCAGATGACTTTCAATACTTACTACAGAAGAAGTATATAGATGGCAATTGGAATGAGGGGTCTTCTGCTTTCTCTGCACTCAAAGTTGGAGCTACCTACGGTTTCTTGCCTCAAAGTGATTGGAAATACACAACAATAGAAGATAGGAAGTTATCGTATGCTCAATACATCAAGAAGCTACAAGCTGTACCAGAGTCAGAAATAAATAGACTGTTGAAAAAAGCAGCAAAGTACAAGCTTTCTGGATATGCAAAAATACCAGTGGATAGAAACTTACTTGCAGATGCGATAGATGAGAGTCAAGCAGGTATTATTACAAGATTTACTGTAGGCAAAGAATGGTACACAGCACCGATAGAGCCATTACGGAAAGCTGTCAACGTGTTAAGTGGTCATCTTGTCACCACAACGAATTACCACGGTGACTCATTTAGGATAGCAAACTCATGGGGTAGTGATTGGGCGGATAAAGGTACTGCTTACTTTTTGATAGGAGACTATTCACCAACAGAAGCTTGGATACCGTACTATGGCAAGCTACCAGAAGTAATAGATGTTCAGAAACAAAATAGGGACAAGATTATCGGGAAGATTATGGATTATATACAAGAGATAATCGTTTTATTAGGTTTATTAAAACTAACAAAATAATATGGATAAAATAAAAGCATTTCTCATAGGTAATAGAATGAAGTCACTCTACTGGAGAACAGGCATGATGATCCTTGCGGTCATTGTGTCCTCACTACTCGCTAGTTTGGACCTGTTTGCAGAAGTATTCAGCCCAGTAGTAATCACTATGCTAGGTCTGGTACTCGGTGAAATTTCAAAGTATATAAACAAGGCTTTGCAAGCAAGGAAATAGAGGATAAGCTTAAAGTACATTACTAGCATTAGCAAAAACAAGATGAATCCACAAATAAAAATAGAGCACAACATAGGGAATACACTGGAGATCCCAAACCAGATAGATGTGAAAGCGTCTACCTACATAAGCAGTAATATTGCTGCGGGAGCTATAGCTGTCCCAGTTGATAACTCTACTGAGTTTACTGATGACTCTATCTTGTTATTACTCTCCTCAATAGGTGCAGAAAATGCAGAAATTGTTACTTCAGCTTCTAACACCGTCTCTTCATTCGTGACACTAGCGACACTGATGGCACATAGTCGAGGAGATATTGTGAGTGAGATCAAGTACGATCAGATAGTTGTTTCAAAGTCATCTACTGTAGATGGCACTTACACTGTGTTTGCAACTCAGGCATTCTTCACTACTCAACAAAACACAATAATCTACGATACTGTCGGTTTAAAGACAGATTACTACAAAATTCAGTGGAAAAACTCTCTTACTGGCTTACTTTCTGACTACTCTACTGCGATGAGCGTTTCTTCATACCCAGAGGGGTCTGTTGCGAAAATCGTTTACCCAGTACTGAAAGCTATGGGAGTTGATAAAGATGACCCAAAGATAAATGCTGAGTTCTGTATTTCAGCAATTGACGATGCTAGGAAGTTTACACAAGGTAAGCTCTATGGAATCAGACACGCTTGGCAACAGAAGTTTGAATACCCTATCAAGTTACTTGCAGGTACAAACTATGTTGATCTTCCAGATGATATTGACTTTACAGAAACTGACCGCTCATTATTGGCAGTAAGGTTCTTGTCCACCAACAGTGCTGCTCCTATCAAACTACAATATATAGACAAGAAAAGTTGGAATCACATAACAGAATCAGTCGCAGGTGGCACTACTGCAGCAGAAGCTGCGATTGGTGCTGTGAGTATTACATTTGGTAGTGTTGGTGATTTCCCAGACTCAGATTCTGGAGTAGCTTATGTTGCTACTACGGACTACGATCAAGATATAGAAGAGATTGCATACACGAGTGTTGACTTAACTACGAACCAGTTACTAGGTGTGACTGGAATAACAAGAGTGATTCCAATCGGAACGAAGGTCTGGTCGAGACCAACAATTTCACAGCCAATCTACTACACGGTATACGAAGACAAATTGTTTTTCGATAGGATAATCCCGGACTCAATGCAAGGGAGTAACCTTTACATTGATTACTACAAAAAGATTGCAGATGTTACTAATTTATATCAAGACCTTCCAGAACACTATAGAGAGATCTATAAATGGTACTTACGGTACGCAATAAAATATCGTAAGGATATTTCACTAGAAGCAAACGACCCTGATCTAAAGAAGTTTGAAAGTTTAGTAAAGGCGTTGTATGACAATCTTTACACGGGGCAAACAACAACAATTATTACAGGTTAATTAAATTAATTATATGGCACGAAACAATCCACTCATCCCTTTGGTTGACATCCAACAGCAAGAACCAACAGGAGATAGACTTATTACTTTCGGAACAATTACAGGAGGTACTCCATACGCAGGAGCAACCTACGCAGGTTTATTTGCACTAGAATGTCTTTTGCAAGACCTTGACGGTTCAGCAGTTTACCAAAATGTTGGTACAGTAGCTGTCCCAGCTTGGGAAGCAATTGGTACTGGAGCAGCTGGAGCAACAGGTCCAACAGGTCCAACAGGTCCAACCGGTCCAGTAGGAACTTTCAGTACAGGTCCATCTATACCAGCAACTATCACAGTTGTAGATGGTCTTGTTACAGATCTAACGGTTTAGTTTTTCTCCCCCCCACTTATTTTTGCGGATGAGTAGGGGGATAGGGACACTAAGTTCCATGAAATATGAAAAGAGGAAGAAAAAAAGGGAAATTAACAAAAAAATATGTCAGAAAAAATACCAGATATAAAAATACCACAACCTACCGAGGGGATTATACGATCAGCTCAGTTGAGTGATCACGTTTCTCCAGAGAACTCTGTTGAACTTGTTATCAACGCTCACTTTGACACGATAGGTTCAGTAAAAACTAGACTGGGAATTGAGACTTATGCAACTACTCTGGCTGGCAGTATCGGGTCTTTTGGAACATTGAACTCACAAGCTAGTGCTACCAAGTATCTATTTGCACGAGTTGGAACAACTATTCAGGCTCTGAACTCTACAACAGCTGCTTGGGCAGAGGTTGAAACAGGACTAACTGGTAGCGGAAAAGCTAGGTTCAGCCAGTTCTTGAACAGGGCTTGGATGGTAAATGGTAACGCAGGAGATGCTCCAGTCACTTCAAACGGAGGTGCTTTTGATACGACTGATGTACCTACTACACTCCCTAAAGCTGACTTCATTGAAGCTGGGTTTGACGGTAGGGTTTGGCTTGCTGATGCTTCTACTGACATTCTCTACTACACTGACATTGTTCAATCTACTGATGGAACAAGTTATGTTACTCCACTTACTTTTGATCTGACTGTAAACTTCATTACAAAATTCTCACCTCAAGACGGTGAATCTATCACAGGTCTTTTCCGAGTGCCGAAAGCACTGCTTCTTTTCAAACAGAACCATATATACAGAGTCTACGGTATTGGTAGTGACGGGCTTGGTAACGTGGACTCATACCCAGCTTACAATGTTGGAACATTTTCCCAGGAGTCAATCATCCAAAGTAAAGACGGTATCTATTTCCACCACTCTTCAGGGTTCTACAAGTTCAACTACGACTCACAGCCTACAGAGATTTCCAGAAGGGTTATTGACTTCGTGAAAGCGATTCCACGAGCTTCCTATGAGAACATCATAGGAGTTTATGATGGTCAGGACGCAATAAAATGGTCAGTTGGTGAGATTACAGTTGATGGTGTTACTTACGCAAACTGCCAGATGAGGTATTCAATCTCTACACAGATCTGGACTGTCTATGACTTTGGAGACAAAGATATTACAGCTCTAATCCGCTACGACAACGGAACAACTATCGAACAGGTTGTTGGACTAAATACAGGAGTTGTTGGAAAACTAGACTCAGGTTTCACTGACCTAGGAGATCCAATCCCATACGAAATAATTGACAAGTTCAGGTCCTTCACAGAAATGGAGTCTTCTTCTAAGAACATCGGTGGCATCGCAGTTATGTCTAAAAAAGCGACAGGAGCATTAATGCAGTACCAGACAGATCTGATGGATGATAACCAGTGGGTAGATGTTGGAAACATTAAAGATACTTATGTGACGCTCTTCCCCAATGTTGGGACAATAGATTTTAACCAAGTAAGACTTAGAACGAAGGGATTTTCAGTAGGAGAACCTATACTGTTTGAGGGAGTTGAATTACTTTCACTTCAAGATAAAGGAGTAGATCAAAACTAATATGAAGTTATCAGAATTATACCTAAATAGATACCTGTACAAGGACAACAACCAGGACTTAGAAACAAAGGACTCTATTTTTAATTCCCTAGATAACTCTGATACTGAGCCAGCTTCCATCCCTTCTGGTGGTGCTGCCCAAGACATAAACACTGGCAACGTCCTACTTAATCAAAATATTATTCCATCAACAACTCTCAACGTTGCTAATTGGGGGTGGGGACAGTCATGTGTTTTTACGGCGGATGACAGAGACACTGTGTCATGGGGAGGTGGTACATTCACTTCTGCTAACGGTGACTCATACACAATCGCCTCTGGTACTACTGGGAACATCTCAGCTAAGACATATATATATTTAAGCCTTTTGGATTCAGAAACTGAATATCAAACAACTACAATTTCTACCAATGCTGTTGGACTAGGGAAAGTTCTTATCGCTGTAGCTGAAGACGCTGACACAGCAACTCCTCAACCTGACGCTACATACAACCTTACGGAAGCTTCTCAGATTGTAGCTGATAATATCCTAGCCAACTCTATTGATGCTACAAAGATGAATGTGGGGGTCCTGTCTGCAATCACTGCAAACATTGGAAATATCACCGCAGGTAGCCTCACAGGACTCACTATTACTGGTGGAACCATAAGGACTGACACAATTGGTACAAGGGTTGAGATGAATGGTGATGATAACAGACTGGACATTTATTCAGGGTCAGATAAAAGAATGAGCCTTGATGGAGACTCTCTTGAATTTTATAATTCCTCAGGAACAAAGACTGCTACATTGCAAGCCAGTAGCAGCTACGGGTTCTTGTTAAACGGTAGCTACTCTAATTTTCAAAATGTAATACGATACAATGCAACTTATGGTCTTTTTGTACAATCAGGGTTGGTCAATGTTGCAAAGTTTTATAACGGAGGTTTCCAGATGTACAACGGTGCAACAATAAACACTTATGATGTTTTACCAAATCTAAGTACAAACGCAGATATAGGAAGCAGTTCCAACCCATATACTCAAGGGCACTTCACAGATTTATTTGTGTACTCAGACTTGACTGTAACAGATGACATTGAACTTGGTGACAATTTAATAATGCAGCCTGGAGGGTATATACAAGATGTCTCAAGAATACTTTGGGATGATACAAATGCAAATCCAACAGGAGATGGAACGATGTTGTACTTCGATAATGGCACCAGCGAAGGACTTCGTATGCAATTTGGTGGAAGTGATTTTCAGTTTGATGCCAGTGGTGTATAAAAATATGAATAAAATAACAAAAGAAAAAAGAGAGGGACTTAAAATTGCGGTAGACAACGTGGAGTTACCAATGGAAGAACGTAAGGCTGCTCACAAAGAAGTTTGGGGTAGCATTATGAACCCGAAAAGGGATAAGGATTTTGACCCAGAAACTTTTGACTCTAACGAGGGGGTACCGTCATTCGATGTTAAGAAACGTGTCAGAGTAACCCCACCAAGACGTTTACCGACAATGGGGATGAAACCAAAAGAATTATTCCAAGGTCAGATGATAGGAATGTATGAAAGCAAACAGGACTTATATCTTCTAATTGCGTGGCTTTCTGAAAGGATTAGTGATTTAGAGGATACTAAAAAAGTTGCTTAAATAAACCATTACCAATACAATTAAAAAATAACCATGTACCCTACAACAAATCTACAACCAGGACAAAGAGGACCACAAGTTGAAAAACTTCAACGATTCTTAATGTCTCAAGGATTTCTAACGCAAGCTCAGATAGATACTGGTCCTGGTATCTATGGTCCACAAACGACACGAGCGGTAGAGAGTTGGCAGAATAAGAATGGGGTAAACAATTCTTCGGGTCCTGGGTACTGGGGTCCACAGTCTATTGGTGTAGCATCTGGCACAAACTCTTCTTCAAACAAGGACCAACCATACTCAGATGATGAGTATACTCAGGCTCTGAACAACAATTCAATCATTCAAAACTCTGTTTCTAAGGGGAACACGGCAGAAGATCTTGCATACGCAGCTGAAACAGGTGACTTTAGTGGCATTAGGGACGAGTTTGGACAACCATTTTCACAAGAACAACAGCAAAAAGCCCTTGCAGAGTCAGTTGAAGACAATAAGTTGTACTACGAAGCTCTCAAGTCCAAAGAAACAGCTGATACTGAGAGTGCTTTGGCTCAAAAAAAGGCTGACTATCAGGATTATTTAGTGAATTCAGGTCAGAACTTTGAAGCTGACAAAGCACAGTCTGATAAAACAGCATCTGACAAAGGCGTGTTGTTCTCAGGTGGGCGGGTACAGAAAGAAAGGAACCTTGAGAGGGCTTACAATCAGGACCAGGCTTCAAAACTAGCTTCTACTGGTAGGAGTATTGGAAACACTGCTAGAGACTACCAATATAAATACGGTGGAGATGCCGCAAACGATCTTTCTCAATACTACAAGTTGGGTTCAAATACTTTTAACGCAAGCAAAGCTACTGGAGGAGTAGGTTCAGGAAGTCTTTCAAAAGCTTACAACCCAAGAGATTACGACTACCAAGGTACGACAAATGTTAATCAATTAGCAAATGCTCAACAGAGAGCTGCTTCAAAACTTTGGAACAAAGGGAATAAATTACTAGCAAGCGGTTACAATAATCAATACTAATATGAACGCACTAAGTACAGCCTACCAAGATCCAGTTCTTAGGAACTTACAACAACAAAGGCAACTCCCCAATGGAGGTGGTTCATATTCAGTGGGAGAAGGATTCGGTGGAGGAGGTGGAGAAAGTTGGGGGGATAAGGACGCTGGTTTTCTAAACTCAGGGGCTCAGGCTCCAGTCCAGACTCAAGCCCCAGCCCAAACTCAACCTCCAAGGAATAAATACATAAACCCGAAAACAGGAGACTACTATACGCCAGAAGAGTACGCAAACAGTGTTGCAATGAAGATACCAGCAAGCAAAGGAACTGGAGATATTGGTCAGTACGCAGGTGACGCTATGACGAATCCAGATGAATCAGCAGCAGATCTTACAAAGAGAGCTACCAATATGAACAACACTCGGAACGATATTGCAACTGGAACAACAGACCCGTACAAAGCTGGGAAGGACTCAGGAGTTGCATATAGTCCACAGGAACTTGCGGCAATTGAAAAAGCCTACGCAGGTATCTACGACCCTGCTCTCAACGATGTGTTTGGAAGATTGAAAGAACGAGAAGATTCAAGGAAGAGATTGGAAGACAGGGAAGATAAGATCTTTGCTACAAACGAAAGCATCCGACAGTGGAGAGCTACTACTGGAACAAAAGCAACGGCTGGAGGAGAAGATGGAGATATTGAAAAATACTTTACAGACACTCAACTACACAAAGGATCTACTGCCGCAGCTATGGATATTAATGACTTCAAGTTGCTAGACCCTGATCTCGCTAACTTCTACATTAACCCTCCTATGGGTAAAAATGGTGACGATAAACTTGTCCCAGTATACGAGAACTTTAGAGAAGACTTGAAAGCTATTGAAGACGGAAGCCTAACTTGGGAAACATTAAGAGATGAGATTTTGGCAGCCCCATACACACCAGCTGTTAAGACTTATCTAATCCAACAGATACCTACTACTGTTACAGAGGAAGAAAAAGAAGGTTGGTTACAATGGATTTGGAGTAGGATGCCAGGAGTAGATTAAACAAAAAAAATATGGCAAGAAATAAAGATAGATATGCTTACGCTACAACTGGAGATAGAGCGGGGAGGTATGAAAACCTTATGCCTAACCCAGACTATAAACCTGCGGTTGAACCTGAAAAACCTGAAGAGCAGGTTATGACTATTTCTGACCCTAGTAATTTTAATTTAAAACCACCAGAGAAAGACAATATATTTGAAAAAGCTGCTAAGTTTGTTCTGCCTAAAGGTGCTGAACAATACTTTGGACTCACTGAAAAAGATGAACTAAGTGCAGGTGATAGGATAAAAAAGAATGAAGATTTAAACCAGTCGTATTTTAGACAACAGAGGAAAGCTGAAAACATATCTAATGTTGAAACTCCACAAGCAAAGTATGTAGCACCAACCACAACTGGGGGCAGGTGGGCAGACGCTGTTAAAAACTTTGGGTATATCCCAGATGTTTATACTGGGTACATTGAGCCAGCTGTAGGAACAGTTGCTGAGATAGCAGGTACACAAACAGGAAGCCCAAAGCTACGTGAATGGGGAGAGCAATTTACAGACACCTCAATGGAACAACACAGGCGAAGTGCTTCTGGACAATCAATGGTTGACACTCCAGGAGTATTTGAGGGAGGTCTCAAAGACCCTCGTTTTTATTCAAAGACAATATCTCAAACCACAGGGTTCTTGGCTTCTATTCTTGGAACGTCAATTGCTGTTACTGCGGTTACTAAAAATCCTTTAGCTGGAGTAAGTGCAGGATATGCAGTCGGGACAATGCTTGAGGGATCTGGAGCGTACCAAGAAATGATTGATGCAGGAGTTGCTCCAGACAATGCCGCAGTAGCAGGTACTGTTTACGGAGTACTCGCCACAATGATTGAAAACGCTACTGGTATAAAACCAGCTGGAGGTTCAGACCAACTGATCAAAGATTTCGCAGCTGAAGCAGGAAAAAATGCAGCAGTTAAGAAGTTCTTCAGGAAGTGGGTTGAAGAAGGAGTACTTGAAGAAGGTTCACAGCAACTTGTTCAGAACCTTGTAACTAAATTTGTAGATGAAAACCAAGAGGTGTTTGATGGTGTTGCCGAGAGTATGGTTACCGGATTGATTGCTTCTGGACCGATGGTGGGAGGTAGTACTTATTTGGCTAATCGGAACAAAAAACAGGAAGATGTTGAATCAAATCAAGGTGTACAAACTGAACCACAAAATTTTACAACTTCTGGAGATACGTTTACAAGTAGTGATGAACAAGCACCAGCTGGACAAAGTTGGATGGTCCCAGTTGACCAAAATGAAATAGGAAAGTCACAAAACTATATTGATGAAAACACTGCGATGCAAGCAAAGGGGGAAATTGGTACATACACGATGAACCATGTTAAGAAGGATCCAAAGACAGGTGAGTGGACAGAAAAGCAAAAAGAACATTCTGAATTCAGGCACAAACCATTTGCAGGTGTAGAGGAAGATCTTTTAAGAAGGATTCAGATAGGTGGAGGGGCTAATTTAGGCAAAGAAGACTTGATGAGATTAGGTGAAGCTTTGGTTAAAAACGGATACGCTAATGACAGCACTGGACTTATTGTTAAGGCGTATGCAGGTAATGATGTAATTCTTGGTACAACAAAAGGAGAACAAATGAGTACTCATTATATAGTTGCTGGTATAAACAAAGATACAGGTAAGCTAGAAACTGTACGGTTTCATGCAACTCCAATAAGTAATGATCAAATTTTAGGTAGAACCAGACTATCAATTGCTGAGATGTCTGAGGAGTCACCAATAGGAATTACTGATGGAAATACATCTTCAGACAGTGAGACCAGCCGTGAGTTTGTTCCAGGACCAGGGTGGAAAAAAGTTGCAGCGAAATTTGACGGATGGGTTAGGCAGGGTCACATGAACGCAGAAGATGCGGTAGTGCTTAAAAACTTATTTGAAGATGCAAATGATGATTATTTAGCTTCTTTGAACCTTAGTGTAAACGGAAGACTATCAAGATCTCTAGGAAGGTTTAATTTTAAAACAAAAGTAGACCCTAATTGGGACAGAAGCACTTGGAATGGAAAGATGAAAGATGTTCCAAGGATATTTGATCCAGCCAGAGCTGATGAACACAAGTTGGAACTTCAAAAGAACCTACCTGGAAAGGGAAATGATGCTGCAAGAGTGTTCCTGCACGAGTACGGTCATTCAAATTGGTTTATGACTCTCTCTGACTCAGAAAGAGCTATGGTTGATAGGGAATATAAGAGACTTGGTAAACAGGGTAGCAAAAGAGTATTCAAAGGAGGTTTGGATGTGAACCCTAATTACCATGCTAGTAACATCAAAGAGTTCTTTGCTGAGATGTTTGCTGAGTATGTACTAGAAAACAAAGTTCCAGCGAAATATATGGAGCCCATGCTGAAGAGACTTGCTACAAGGTTTTATACAGCGATGAAAAGACTTGTTAACCGTGGTGAAGTTGATGCAGTAAACAGATTGAAACCAATATTTGAGAAAGCACTAGCTGGTGATAAAAACATCATTACAGACCTAGTTGAAGGAGAACCACCGAGCTTCAAACAAGAGCTTCAGGCTATGTTTGCTGATGACACTGGAGAACCTACACCAAATAAGAAGATCGATCTTAAAGTTGATAAACCTTTTGGGTCTATAGATGGTGTAAAACAACCTGCTCAACCAACCCAGTCACCACTATTCCCAGGAGCCCCACCTGAAGTGAAGCGACCTACACCTTCTCCGATACAGCCTTCCCCAGTACAGCCAGTAGTTCCTCCAACTGATCCAGCAAGTGTACCTCCAGTAGAGGGTGCTGAACCTTTAGAAAAGGTTCTTGAAGGAGAGAAGAAAACACCACCTCGCAAGAAGGTAAGTATTTTAGATTGGATACGAACACCCGCCAAAGTTATGAGAAAACTTGGTGTATATACTGAATACCGAGCCCTTATAACATCGTATGAAAAATATATCAAAGAGCTTCCTGGGAACATGGACAAGATTGCAGAGTGGGCAAACAGAGTGTCACCAGAAAGTAATGAAAGGATATTTGATTTCCTCGATGGAGTAGACGGTATTGTTCTGACTCCACAGGAACAGCAAGTTGCAGACGAGGTTAAGTCTTGGTTAGGACTATGGGCTGACAGACTTGGAATGAAACAAGATGAAAGAATCTCTAACTACATAACTCACATTTTCCCACTTGGAAAAGATGGGGCTATACCTGAAGAGATCGCTACATTGATAGACGGTAAAGTTGCCAAAAGTATTTACAACCCGTTCCAGTTACAAAGAAAGGGAGCGAAAGGTTTCAAACGGGATACTTGGGCAGCACTTGAAGCGTATGTGAAGAGGAGTACACGTAAAGCAAATATAGATCCAGCACTGGAGGAGTTCAACGAAGCTTCAAAACATCTTACTGAAAAGAGTCAGTCAAAGTATATTGAGAAACGTATTTCAACTCTCAATATGCGACCTACCTATGTTGAAGAAGGTGTTGATAATTTTATCCACACAGCACTACCAAACGTGGCTCCAAGACCATCACTCAGGGCTACTAGTTGGATAAGGAGGGTGATTTCAAGAGCTAAGATTGGGGGGTCAGTAGTGACTTTTGCAAAGAACTTAACGCAGGGGATCAATACTTGGGCTGAACTTGGTAACAAATACACAATGAGGGGCTACAGAGACATTGTGAAGTTTGGAGACAAAGAGTTGGTAGAAAACGGAGTACTCCGAGACTCATTCTATGAAGACAAAAAGTACGATGCTATCAAAAAGTGGGCTGAGAAGTTTGACAAGAAACTTTTCATAAACATGGAAGCTTCAGAGCTTGTAAATCGTGGTGGTGCGTACTACGGAGCAAAGGCTAAATTCCTTGATGGCAAAATAACTCCAAAGGAATACAACCTAGCATTTGATAAAAAGATGCCAAACAACTATGTACCAACAGAAGCAGAAGCAATCCAGTATGGTAAGCACGTTGCAGAGAAAACTCAGTTCTTGTTTGGACCTCTTGAGACTCCACAAATAATGAGTGGACCATTCGCAAAGACAGCTATGCAGTTCCAAACCTTTGCGATGAAGCAATCAGAGTTTGGTTTGCAGATGCTTTCAGATAAGGAATATGCAAAACTTTCTAGGTATCTCATTGGATCTTCCATGTTGTTCCACTTCATAGGAAGTGCTTTTGGAATGGAATGGGATGAGTCATTCAAGACATTCAGGTGGGGATACCCGCCAGTGGTTACTTTCATAGGTGACTTGTGGAAACAAGGGGTGTTCGGTGAAGACAGTTATGGAAATAAGTTGGACGCTGGAGAACGTGTCTCAGGTGTTGCAAATTCACTATTCACCAATGTAGTTCCAGCAGGGGCTCAGATGAAGAGAACATTTCAAGGTATTAGTGCTGTAAATGCTGGAAAGTCAGAGACAAAAGGTGGTACAAAACAATATGACATAGATCAGACTCCGATGAACTATATTAGAGCAGGGTTGTTTGGGAAAGGAACACTCCCACAAGCACAGGAATACTACCAAGAAAAAGAAGACAAAAAGAATAAAAAGAAAACCCCTAGCAAATCAAGAGAAGGGAGATATTAGAAACAAAAAACACCCTATTTACATTTTATGAAAATAGAATGGTCCTAAATTGGGTGTTTTTCTTGTACATGAAGCCAGGTTGCCGTTTGTCTTCTACCTACCGCCCTCCCTTTCGGGACCGCAGCTGACGTTAATCACTCAGAAGAAGACTGTCGGTGAACCTCGCAACACATCTTCAGTATAAGTCTATACCTCAAAGCAAGCAAGTAGCAATGGTTGAAAATTACGTGCAGTTTTCTCAAAACCATTCTTTCTTATCTCGCTCATAAAGATCTTCTCAGCTCGTTCCATTATTTCAGGAGTGAGTACCATCTTTAAATCTTTAGACGCTTCAGAGAGCAGTACCCCAAACTCGAAAGCAAGGAGTACGTCTCTTTTGAAATAAATTGGTATAGGTCGCTTATCCATTTTCCTTTTCTACTTCCTCTGGTGCAGTCTCTTCAGGTTGTTTTTCAGGTAGTACTCCATCAACCATTTCTTCCTCTTCCTTTAAGTTTCCAAGTATCTGAACAATTTGCATGAGTGTTGCTCCCGCTGCAACAGGTACTACTAATTGGTGTAATGCACCAACAATTTCGTTTCGTACTTTTGTGTTTAATTTCAACATGATTATATTTCCTTTAAAAATGATTTGTAAGCTTCTGATATTTCGTTTGCTGCTTTTACTATGTTTTTTTCCATCTTAGTGACCTCTAATTCGTGAAAAGGTCGGTGAAATGACTTAATTATGCCAGTTACACCTACTTTTTTCTTCCCTTCTCTCCAAAAATCAACTGATTCTTCCTTTATCTCTTTAGTTTGGATCCAATCTAGGTCACAAAATTCCGGGAATTCCCCGATGCTGTGCTTCAGAGCAACTGCATAGAAGAGAAGTTGACCGTGTTTTATAACCTTTGCCTTTGTCCAAGGTATCTTTCCTGTCTTGTACTCCCTAAAAACATTGTCTATAGAGTTGTAGCTGTCCAAGTATGAGAGAATTGGTACACCCATAACGTCAGTTCTAATCTCAAACTCAGGCATATCGTATACCACGAGGTCTGGTAGTAGCTCTTTGTGTTCGTTGTTCTCGATCATCCCTGCAATCCCTTTGCCAAACCTCAAGTACTTAGTATCCAACTTCTTCCCACACTCAAAGTACTCTTTCCTGTACCGTGTTGGATTGGATAACCAACACGAGTACTGGGACCAAGAGAGGTGGGGTTTGGGTAAAATTAATTGATCTTGCATATTATGTCTTCTATTTTTTTATCTGTGTGGATGTTCCTGTGTGTTTCCAAGGAACCATCGGAGTCTTGAATTGTCACTGTACCTGTAGTGAAGTAATGGTTTAATCTCATTTTACCTTTCTTATAAGAGTCCATCACATTGTTTTTTGAAACCACATTCTTAAAACCATAGACTTCCATTAGTTCCTCTGAAAATGCTTTAGAGTGTTCCAAGTTCCGCTTCTTTCTCCATAAGCAGTGGAGCTAAACTGAGCTTGTCATCGTCAGTTAGCTTCACTGAAGCCTTAATCTGGGCAACGATTAGGTTGAAAGCTTCAATACTCAGGCAAGATTGGACAGCTTGTGTTGCTTTGGTTAGTGCTACAGAACTTACTGGTGACGGTGGAGTTACTGGTTCAGGTGTCACTGGTGCGGGTGGAGTGGTTGCTACTGTAGCAACTGGACGGCTAACAACTGGCTTAGTTACAGGCTCTTCTCGTCTTTTGCTAATGTTGAAGTACTCCTTCCAGATCTTATTCATGTGAGGTGCGATGAACTGATGAGCTTCATCCATTGTCCCTGCTTTCACTACGATCTCAGGTTGTATGTTTGCATACTCTCCAGTTGGAACAACCATTCTCATAGAATAGCTAACCATTTCTGGCTCCTGTGATGCTTTCTTGACCACTTTTTTTGTCACTTTTTTTGTCACTTTTTTAACTGCTTTCTTTTTTGCGGGCATGATATTTATAGGCTATTTTTAGTAAATCTTAGAGAAGCTTTTTCGATAAAAGTAGCTTCCCCAGTACTTTCTTCTGTTGCTTTTTGAGCCTTCAGATCTTCGTTCATTTCTACAACCTTGTCTGTATAGGTCCAAGATTTTAATTTAGCAATCTTGAACTTTCCTACAGCTGTCTCAGCTTTCTCAACCCCCTCTTCACCCATTTTGGTTATAATCTCCATCTTCAGGAGATCTTTTTGTGCAGTCATCTCTCTGATTTTAGCGTCAAGGACTGCGTACTCTTCGTGAATTTTTGACATACTATTTCTTATTATTAGTAATAAAGAAGTCTATGATTTCTCGGAAGACCTCTCCCTCGGTTAATTTTTTCCTCTTAGCTCTTGCTTTCACAAAAGCTCCCTGGTCTTCCCGAACTCGTGTGTTGACTCTAGCCATTGGTTTTGCTCTTTTCATTTTAATTTTATTATTTTTTCTGCTAATTTATTTGCTTTCGACCTAGTAATGGAGATTACTCCATCATCTCTCAAATCTGATATAACTTCGTATCTTATCAAACAAAACTCGTCTTTGAATTTTATAATAAGATATGAAGGTAAGGGGGGTATTACTGCACCATCGCAGGGCTTCGGTCTACTGATCTCATCTGAGAATTTCCATACTAATCCAGTCTTTTCAAGTGCGGGTAGTCCTTCGTCCTGTCCTTTTTCTATCTTTGCAAACTGAAAAGACTCAGTGTTTGTTTGTTTCAATTCGTAAAAACAGTAGAACCTTTTCTCTTTGAAATACTGGTTCAAAACTGTGTTCCACTTTTGCTCACGCTTCATATTTCTTCAAACCAATTTAAACTTTCTTCAGCAATAATCTGTTCATCGAGAGTCATCTTGTGGAAGATATAATGTTCTCCTCCTCCCAAAGTACTTTTCTCATCTGTCGGTGACACGTAGATTATTCCTATGTTGATAATATCTTTCATCTCAATAAACGCTTTAATACAGTCATCATACGAGAAACCTGCCTGTCTTCCCTTGCTCATCAATTCATTCTTGTGTATCCAACCATCGTTGTGTTCCAGGTATCGAACCATTCTTGTTGTCAGTGTTGCTATCATTTTATAGTTACCAAGTGATAGTGAAAATGTAACGGTATGCTCCTGTTCTCTTTCTTGTTTAAAATGCACTGGTTGAAGTCCTCCTCCTCCAGTATCCGCTCAAGTTCTTCCTCTTCTGCTACATTCATTTCTATTCCTCTTTCAAAGTGTCGTTTCGGAGCCAGTAGTCTGTGGTTTATGAAGCACTTGTCGTAAGGGAACCTATTTTTTATGATAATCCAGTAATCGTATTCCTTTTCCAACAACTCCTTGTCGCAGAAAATACAGTTCCCTTTGTACTGTGATGCTAGGTAGTGCATGTACCTTTCCTGTGTTGCGTTTGTTCGGAGTGTTGTCTGGTTTAGGGTCATATCATTCTTCTCTAATTATAATCTATGGCGGTGTCGGTGTCAAATATTCAGCGTTAACTTCTTACTTCTTCTAGTATTGTTCATTTGTTCTTTTCGTGTAGCCCACTTACAATTTTTTGTAGTATAGTTTCCATCATTATTAATTCTTTCAATAGTCATTCCAGACTCTTTTTTCCACCCAATGTCTTTTATAAAGTTTTTAAACTTATGCCATCTTTTTGATACCTTTATCCCCCTTGCTCCATAATATTTATAATCCTTGCAGTTTCTATTTTCACATCTCTGTATCATTTTACTCCAGATATGATATTCCTTTGGAACCTTTTTTCCAGAAGGTGTAAGACCATGAACGGTAGACCTTTTAATCACGACATCTTTTGCATAACATCCACATGATTTCGTATCCCCATTTCTAAGGTGTGGCATAAATACTTTTACTTCTTTGCCACAACTACATCTACACAGAAACCTTCTTTTTCTATTATTAGGTATTTTACTAATTTCTTTTATAGCAAAAAGTCTACCGAAAGTTTTACCTATAATTTTTGATGAATCTATTTTTCTCATATATTCAATGTTAGCATTTCAGCGAAGTCTTTACCACTCATAATCGTATCGTGACAGTCACTGTCACATCCATTAACGACCAAGTGGATGTAGAGATTTTTCTTCAACTTGTTGGAACGAAGCACTCGCCCCAGTGACTGTTCGTAGTGAACAAACTGCCAAGACTTGCTTGCGTAAATCACACACGGGAATGATGGTAGCTCGTATCCAGAAGAGATGGCGTTGTTTGCAACAATAATGTGTGGTTCTGGGCTTTCGTCCACTGTCTTGATGAACGTCCTGTCCTTCGTTTCCCCTGTCAGAGTGGAAACTGTGTACCCCTCTTTCCGTAACTGCTTTGCAATCTCGTTGATCTGAGCAGTGTAGGTAGCAAAAATCAGGAGCTTAGGGAATTCTGCGGCTCGTTCTATGATGTAATCTATCTTTTTGGACTTGAAAATTTGAGTCTCATCTCTCATTACGTCAGTCTTACCGTCAATTTCCTCTATTTTCTTTCCGTACAGCACTCCATTTTCAATCGTACGGAGCCTAGCACGCCTTACAAGAGGATCAGGCTCCGAAAGCATCATATCCTTCACAGCGAGCTTTTGCTCTCCACTGAGCTCAATTTCTACAGTCTTATGAGTTTGTTCAGGTACGTCAAAGAAGTCATTTAGACCCCCTGTGTATCCGAATTTCTGGACCAGATTTGCAAGTCTTTGTTTTACCTCTTCATTCTTCTTTACCATCCATATTCTGCGTATCCCCATTCTGATTTGCGTGTAGTAAACCTCACGAAATGCGGCAAAACTCCAATTCTGTCCGAACAGTATTCCTATGCCCCACATAGACATTGGTTTTGGTACTGGAGTTGCTGACAGTAGGTACAGTCTCTTTGGGGGGTGTTTCTGCAAAAAGTCGTAGGTAGCTTGGAATATCTGAGAGGTTTTTGGGTACTGTACTTTTTTTACCTGCTTGTAGTCAGGTGATACCCCCAAGTTATTGTGTACCTCATCTATTATCACAGTGTCGTAGTGTGGAAGCTCTCTCCAATCTCTCCGCAGATCTTCTTTGCTGATTACTGTCAGATCTACATTTGTTTCCCATTTATCATTCTCATGGAACCACATTTTATCTTCTCTCTGTTGCTTCGGGCAAATCACCAGTGTCTTACCCTCTGCCATCACGAGTGCGGTCCGAGTCTTACTTGCCCCTGTACCCAAAAACAAACCACATTTATGCTTGTCTTCGTCTATGATTTTCTGTTGATGTTTATACAGTGGCAACATTATCCTTTTTGTTTAGTGCTTCAACACAGTATTCAACTTGGAATTTACAGTCATCCAGTGCATTGTGATGAGTTCCTTTGCGGGCTCCTGGTACATGGTCTGTAAGATCCATCAATGTACGAATGTCGCGTGCGTTCCAATAAGGAACAGGGAACTTCATACCATATTGGTAGAAAGCATTAGACAATAGTGGTATATCGAATGTGGCATGTGACCAAGTGTACTTAGCATCTTGCAGAAACTCCTCAAGCTCTTGTAGTACGAATTTTAACTCCTTACCATTTCCCGTTATTGATTCTCTTGCTTCAAGTGACTGCTTTAACCACCAGTTAATTGTTGACCAATCCACTGTGAAACTGTCTCCTTCATTAGCAATATTTCTTTTAAATGTCTCTCCGATCTCTCCTGTTTCCCTGTCAAAGTAACAGGCTCCTATTTGTACAATCATTGAAGTTGAGCGTGTACCCATTGTTTCAATGTCTATCATTACGTCTTGCATATTTTTATTGTTAATTATTAAAAGTCTGCGGATCTTTGTGGATAATCTTGGGGTGAAGTCCCATCTCTAATCTTTATCCAGTGTGGACTTAGTGCCACTCCAATAAATCTTGCTTCACCTCCTGCATACTGTCTTTTTTCAAACGTGAACCTATTACCCTTGGCTCCATAGGCTTTGACTTCTTTCTGGAATGTCATATTCATCTTTGGTTTTCTTCCTCCCTCCGATACACTCCATAGTTTGTATTCTTTGTACAACTCAGGACCTTCAAGTGTTCCGTGTGGGTCCAGAATGACGCATTGTGATAGGAAGCCTTCAACTGAGGAGTTCTCTTCTCGATACTCGTCCATCATCGCTATCTGTTCCTTTGTTAGAACGAATTCTCCATCGTCAGCAAGTAGTTTCGCTCCCTCTATCATCCAGTTTAAAATTCCTGGAAGCTCTTGTGCTAGTAGTCCAACACTGGAACGTAGTTTGACGTTTGGATTTTCTCGGTAGTTGTTCAGGAAGTTAACAGCACAAATTCTTCTCTCTGTTCCCGAAGAGGTATCGTCTACCCTGGGGAGGAGGTTCACTGAGAATACGAATTTGGTTTGTGGTCTGAAAGTAAACTGGTCTTTGAATTTCATCTCAGTTGTTACTGACTCTCCCGACACAAGCTTCTTCAATTTGTTGCTCTGGTAGTAGTTCCCTTGTACCTCCTCAATAATATTCAATCTCTTTCCGATGAGTCCTTTGAATCCAAACTGTGCATACAATCCTTCAAGGTCTATGTGAGAAGTAGATTCAGGTCCGATTATCATTGAAATAGTATCTATGAATGTGGACTTACCATTACCTCCGTCCCCTACCATAAATAGTGCTTTGTCGTACAACATTGAAGAGGAAAGTATGTATCCACAAAATTGCTGTATCAATTTCATTTTCTCTTCTTGTTCAGGACCTTTCATCCAGTCTGCTACACAATTTTCCCAAGTTGGGCATTTCGCTGCGGGGTCATATTCAACTGGGTACTGCACCAGTGATACGAATGTTGGGGTGTGTGGTACTAGCTCCCTAGTCTCGATGTTCAATAGTCCATTCTTCACATTGATGATACGTCCTCCATCGTTTGATAACTTAAACTCAGGGATGATTGACTGAAGACATGCAATCTTGTCGGACACGTTCCTCTTTGTTCTGAACCCTCCCAACAAATCTTCGTACAGTCCGTTCAACACCATGTCGGACAGGTCTTGGTCCGACAGCATTTTATAAACCCCATCCTTGTAGTCAAAGATTAGTCCAATCTCATTTTTCTTCATGTGCGGGTGCATCTCCAAGAGTGTCCGCTCGTAGTTGGTGAAACGGATCTTGTCCACTTCCTTTCTCGCCTTTGTTACTCCTGCAATTACATTGTTCATCCGCAACTCCTCTTCTGGAGTTGAGTTGTGAGCTATGAATTCATTACTGGTCCAGTACGTGTACTTCCCATTGAAAGCACTGTTGATTGTATTTTTTATTTCCTGTCTACCTCCTGCTTCTTTTTCGATACCATGCCATCCAACTTTGTCGGTATGTTCTATTGCTTGCTTCTTGGTCCAACCTGCTTGTCGCATGAGTGAAGCGGTCACGAGCAGTGCATCGTTGGCACAGTTCTCTCTCGGTAGTGTGCTGTCATCATCTCCTTTTAGTAGATTGTTGAAGCTGTCTCTCTCACTCATTGGGAATTCTTCCAACACTCTCTCAAAGAATTCATTCTTGTTTGCTTCGGATTTCTCTTTCGCTCTGTCATTAGTTGGAGCCTCATCAAACGTCATCGGTATTGCAGTGCTTGGAAACGCTTCTTGTACCTGTTGCATTGTGTACGTGCTACCAGTCCTTTTGTACAGTGGTTTTATTTTGAACACTCCATCGGTCCCAGTCTTGTACTTGTCTCCAGTCTTTTTCCAGTACCAAGTCTTCGGGACTCTAAGTATACGAGTGAGGTCTTTTACTTTGGGGTCAGCGTTCAATGCTGTCACTACGTCCTGTTCTATTTTTTCCCATAGTGCAACACTGGCTTCCCATTCTTCAGGTGATACTTCTTCTTTGAATATAGGTTCATCCAAACACCAATAGAGATGATACCCGTTCTGTGTTTCTAATATAAAAGTTGGGTCTAGTTTCTTTTTTATCTCTTCAAGTTCATCTAAATCTTTACGCCCGTCTATGTCTATAAAAAATGCGTTGATTGAGGAGCAGTTATTTTTCTGTGCATTGGGAGCGTCTTTGAAACCGTTCACAGTGAAGTAGCTCTCATACCCGTTGATATTGAGTTCGTCCTTTCTTGTTTCACTGGACACTGGTGGTCGGCTCTCTCCTGTTAGGTCAATGTACCGAAAAACATGATCTGGAAAAAAAGTTAAGAATATGTCTTTGCTACTATTTGTCATGTTTTTTTTAAATAATCAATAGCTTTTTCAAGCAACTCAGTATCATCATCAAAAAAACCAATAGCACTGTTACACTTCCCACAAAGAAGTCCTCTAATCTTATTTGTCTTGTGACAATGATCCATTGAAAGAAGATTTAGTGTTCCATTTTTGTGTTTCATTGTTTCTGGCTTACCACAAATGGCACACAGTCCTTTTTGTTTTTTTTAAAAGTGTATTAAATTCCTCGAAAGATAAATCTATACCCAAGGAACGTATTTTTGCTTTAAAGTTTTTCTTTTCGTTTTTTTCTGGATTTTTTTCTGTATACAATTTGTTATATGCGTCAGTTTTATCTTTGTTTCTTTTTCGCCATTTTCTCTGATACTTATTTATCTCATCACGGTGTTTTTTATAGTGACGCTGTTTTTGTGCCTTTTCTTTTTCAGGATTTCTTTGTCTCCATGTTTTTTTTGTTTTATTTTTTTCCATAATAATTAAAAATTCATACTCAAAATACCCTCAACAGGGGAGCCAGTGATGCAATTCACTTGAGACCTGTTAAGGGTATTTTGTTTACGAGTATTCTTTTTAGTTATTGTTTTTTGCATTTTTTTGGCTCCCTTGCGTCTGCTTTACTACCTACCCAACTTCTGCTTAAAAAGGAATATCATTCGGATCGATTTCTTCTGGTATATATTCTGGAGCAGTGCTTGGTGCAACTGAGTTAGCAAGTCCTGTTGGACTTTGTGGAGTAGTTTGGGCAACTGCTGTCTTTACTGGAAGCTTTGGAATTATAACAGTGTTCACCATGTTCTCAAGAAACGCCATTCGCTTCGTGTCATCCCATACTAGCTCTCCCTTGATAGTAACTTGCTCCATGTCAGGCATACCATTTGGTGCGTCACGAGTGAACGCATGCTTCAAAGCATTACCGTTCTGATTGATAAACAATGAGCTTCGGTTCTTACCGTCAACTTCTTTCACGCTAGGTGATACTTTCATCTCTTGAGTGAAGTCCACGTTAGGTAGTTGTTTAAGCAAAGCTGTTGAGAAGCTGTTGCTGTATGAAAGTTGTAGCGTGTACAACTCTTCCTTGTCTCGGAACCCAAAGTTCCAAGTCTTCCCATAGTTCCCATCCCTTACTTCTATGCTCTCCAACTTACCTGTGAAGCTGTCGTAGAATTTCTCGTGAACAGTGTTCCCGATTTTGTTTACTCTTGTAATAGCTCCCTCTGTTCCCTCTGATACTCGTTGGCAAAGTTTGCCTTGTAGGATAGTAATGAAATTACCTCCCGTCCTTTGTTCTAATCCCATAATGTTGTTGGTAGATTACTACCATTTTTTAATTGATAACCAGATAAGTCTGGTCAGATTTTGTTCTCGGACTAAGAGACATTATCTTCTCTTTATTATACAGGAGCGCCTGTGTCGGTGCAACTTTAGTGTTTATGTTTATTTTTTAACCTATCTATGGACTGGGGTGATCTTTTATACACTCCTATGCCCTCCTGTCCCTTTGAAAATCTATACTTTGCTCCGTTTTTGAGGTTTTCTACAGTTCCGTTCTCAAGTGTTTGGTCTCCTTTTTGCTTCCTGTACCACTTAGGGACAGTTCCACGCTTCACATCAAGCCCGTATTCTTCTCGGTACTCTCGTGCGGTCATATTATGTCGTTGTTGTACATGGCTTCCGAGTTGTACATACCATAGCCCACATATTAAACACTGTACTTTGTCCTTACTTGGTACACTGGCTTTCTTGTCAGCTCGTAGTCTCTGGAGTTCGGCATTTCTTGGTGCGTACTTGTCGTTGTTCCATTTGTTCCGACACTTGGCACTACAGAAAACTCTATACCGAGAGTTCGGAAGATCTCCTCCACATATTTTGCAGTCAGTTCTTATGTCCATACTAAAAATCCATTTCTAATTGTGTGTACGTCATCTCCATTACTATTTTCCGAAACTCATCGTCTGGCATTTCTGCATACTTCTTTTTCTTGCGTTCCCGCACAGTGTTCGCCAGAAACAGTTCTTTGAATTCGTCACTCTCCCAGTTGAGAGTTTCCTTTGTGTAGCTTCGTTTTTTACTCATGTCTCCCTTTCTTTATGACTTCTAAATGTTCGGCACATTCTTCTATACAGCGTTTTGTGTCTTCTAATGTGGCGAAGTATGGGAGGTGGAAGTTTGTTTGTATTGAACGATTCCAATCAGAACACCATTCTCCATTATCATGGTTATAGTATAAAAAACACTTTCTTTTATCATCCCCCCAATCAGGTACAAAAGGTGCATGCTCTCTAGCCCAGTTCCATATAGCTACTGTTGCTTTGTCAAAGTCTCTAGAGTGGATGGCTTGTTCTTTCGTTTGGAAGCAGTTGCCCATTGCTAGACGACCTTTGTCTATTTCACAATTATCCCATGGGGCGTTAAAAACATCACCATCGTTAGGCATATACCAATACTCATCATCCTCCTGTGGAAACGTCTTCTCCTCCAACAGCTCAGGGTTAGCTTCTAATAGTTCTCTCACTTGTTCTTTTGATACTTCTACGTTGTTTAGTAAATATTTCATATATTAAGTATTAAGCTAGTAATCGGTGTCACACTATTCAGCAACTCCATAAAAGTGTGGATGCAATTTTGTACGTTACATAGTACTTCTGCGGATGTTGTGACGGTGAGTGTTGTTGTGAGTGGCATGTTATTCAGATGTTAAAAACATCATTGTGAAAATTATAATAACTAGTCCTTCAAGTATATGTTCTCCTGTCATACTACTCATGTTTAATTTTCTTAAGCTCCATCTCGTACCAGTCAAGTAACTTGTGCATACCGACCTTCCGCTTTTCGGCATACGCTGGGTACTTTTTTTGTAATTCTTCCCACTTTATGTCCATAGCTTTTATGAGGTTTCCTTTTGTTTTGAAGCTAGTCATGGTTTGGTGTGGTTAGGTGTTCTCTCGCTTGTGACAATTTAGGTAGTTACACGCTACTTCTGCTGTTACTGTTGTCGTATTAATTCTGGGTTATCGTGTACATTTCCAACTTTTGCGTATCTTTTAAAATCAGACATATGTACACAATGTGTATTTCCACAACCACTTTCTTCTTTTGAATTTACTAATCTTCTACTATACCCCGTTTCATCTTTATAAATTTCAAATAAATCATCATCACAATATATACATTTGAATAAATCACCTGTATATATTCTCTCACCATTCACATCATCAATACCAATATACTGCATCAAAATATTGGTATCATTAATACAATAATTATGAACATTCTTTTCGCCATTTGAATCTATATACCTTCCACGAAAATTTTTCTTTGCAATATGTATTGTGAGTACTTCAACCATTGTCCAAACACCTTGCCATTTTCCATTTTCTAAGTGGTCCCAATCACAATATACCCAAGCTCTAAAGTGAGGTATATTTATTTCCTCTACACTCTTTTCTTCTGTTCTCATAAACTCCTCAGCATATTTAGGGTCTTCTCTCATTCTTTTTTCAATAGGACACTCACCGCCATCATTTACAGATGGACAGTTTGTAGTCAGACATAAAGGGCAATCTACTATACAGTTGCCGTCTTCGTCATAATCGTTTTCATTCATACTCCTATTATTAGACTAGTAAGCGGTAACACAAACTCCAGGAGTAAGTGAGGTATATTTATTTCCTCTACACTCTTTGGTTTATTACTCATGGTTTGGTGTGGTTATATGTTTGATAAGTTTTCCAAGTATCATAGATGAACCTGACATCTTCACTTCTAGTGGTGCGTTTCTTATTTCTTTCTTTACCCACTCCACTATCTCCGCATCTCTCTCCTTACGGGTTTGGTGTTTT